>JAABVA010000603.1_pt1 | contig 44429 bp, 48 predicted proteins | sample 5560331 | NCBI WGS metagenome assembly JAABVA01 (sample SAMN12812661, study PRJNA571458) | rock metagenome | isolation source: Antarctica rocks | place: Antarctica: Victoria Land, Mt New Zealand sud | collected 2016-01-07 | reverse complement strand
AGGGGATACCGAAGCTTCCCGACAAAACGGTCCAATATGGATAGATGGGAGGCTGCTGGATATGTCAAGAGCCGTACTGAAACCATCTAGCGGTGTAGAAACCTCAAGAAAGGGGCAAGATGCTATCAGTTTCATACTAAGCCATAATCTCTTAGCACAAGTCAAGTTTCTTGTCAATACCTTTACAAGTCTTGTATTTCTGTGCAGAAAGGGTAGTGATTGCTCTTCAATGTGATTTCTGGGTGATTTAACGCACAACTATGTAGACTAGTGAGAATGAAAGATATAAAGCCCCCGGCTGTCCCATACCGAGACGTCGTACAGCGAGGAATTTTGGCAAGTCAGATCCTAGTCCACCGCTGCACTCGTTGGAGTTCCAAGAGTTTCAAAAGATGGGCCTGAAGCCGTCGGACAGATTGACAGATGCTGTGGATCAGACAGAACAACCATGCCATCGGCAGCAGTTGCCTCGAGAGTTGTAGTCTCTCTTGTTGATACCTCAAGCGGCGCTGCGCCTGACACTGCCGTCAGGCCGGTAACTGTTATGGTCACCTCCTTCGCGCAATCCACTCGATAAGGGCCAGAAGAGTAGTCTAAATCGGATGCAGATGCACCGTACGCAGGTTGGGGCAAAATGATGGAGCCCATGAAGAGAAGGATCAGAGTGGTCCAATCCATCGCCTAGGTGAAATCAGTGCACGCCCTTGTAGCGTATAAAGCGGAGACCTACTCAGTGAAAACAAGACTATGAGCAATTCCTTCAGACTTCCGTTCGCAGGCGTGCTAATATCGGAAACAAGGGTTGGTTGACTTTCTGTATTGGCAATAAATATTATAAAGAAAGATTGCTGGTGGATCCTCCCCGGACATGATCACTAAGTTCTTGGTTGAACGCAAAGAATATGTAATCCAGATATGAAAAGAAATGAAAGGCTATTGACATGAGAAAAAAACGTGCTTACAACCCAATTACTATGGCTATTTGTAATCTTAGAGCGCGTACCTCACAGTCTAGTAGTAGTGCTTGGGTGAATGCTGACAGAATAGGTACTAAATTGTTGTTGACTGCATTTTGAAATCAAATGTAGTACTGAGCTTTGTTGGAATAAGGAGGCTGTGTGCAACAGTGCAGCTAAGAATTGTGATTATACTGTAGCAACTATGCAGCCATAGAAAGTAGTATTGATATAATGATATTGCAACATTGCTTCAATAAATTGTAACGCCACGCAGTGGTCGCAAATGACGGGCCGCGCTGGTGCTACATATATAGGGTCTTAGAAGATTTTGTCTTGCTGAGAATTCAAAGCCTCAAGTAGAGACTGTAGAGTACTAGTCAAGAAACATTTAAACAATCTACACCATGAGGTTTATTAAATTACAATCTTTGCAAAGTTTGCACAAATGACAGTTGCATATCATTTCTACTTTGAATTTAGTTATTATTGTAGTGTTCATAATTCTTTTTTTTGAATGTTGAATATGATTTTCGTCACCATGAGGTAAAATGGGCTATTCTTACATTCAAGAACAAAAAACATGCAGTCAAAGGTTTTCCTCCGCTTGAAGTGAACCCAGAGATTAGTTCTTTTTAGGTCAAAGTTGAGCCCTGTGGGGCAGTGATTATGGATGGTGTGAGAAAACAGGGTTAGCTCATATTCTTACACAGCTCATTGAAGACAATGCTTCACAGTGAGTTCATGGGGATCCATACCTCAGTAATATCTCAATTTAAGTCTCTTGGCCTCTTGCTCGTCTATTCGATTGTCTGGTGATTTTCGTTTTGAGTCGGGCTCCAATCGACTGACCGCTAGAATTCGTTTCTGGTCTACCCCGACTATGGGACTTTGACCTCGATTGACTTTTTGTTGATGCTGATACAGGTTCATGGCAGTATCAGGAAGACCACTGATTGGGGCAACGCGACTGTGATATCGTAGGCGTACGTCTACCGCCTGGGTCACCTCGGCCAGCTTGATTGACACCCTACATGGTACATGGAATTTGATTGTCGCTTCTCCAACGTGAAAGACGGCGACATCAGCAAATCGCTTCGTCAATTCATCTTTTAACTCGGGCATTTGAGGGTACCGACAAGAGATTACACCTTTCATGCTGCATCCTCGTCGAGGCTCTTCCTCGAATTCGAAATAGAAGAGCGACGCGATAAGAGACCACGCGGTGTCTTTAATGACCGTTTGAAAGTCCTGATCTAAGGATAAAGATAAGGTGGCATGCTTGTGCAACATGGCCATCGAACCAATGTCATCAAGTCTAACAGCCTCAGATTTCAAAGGGAGGTCCAAGCGCCAAAGATTCTTCATACCCAAGTCTAATGCTTTGCGGTGCTCTCTTTGTCCTGTCAAGTACTCGGTCCATGAGTGGAAGACGCGACGGGCAAACGAAGCCCTTGGGTTGAGCTCCGTCGGGTTTTGCGTACCGCATCCGACGCTAACTATCAAAGGGTCGGATTTCTTGGGCCATAATTTTCTAGCCTCACCGACGGCGACTGATACAGGATTGTTGTAGACCAGACCGCCGTCTTGAAACAAGGTTGGCAGCGTGGCTTCAAGACTCTTTGCAGGGAAGAAACTGTCGTCAGATTAGCTTTGCGGTGTACCACATATCGAGGAAACCCTTACGCTGGCGCAGCAGTTGTACACCGAAGACTGCAAAGTGACACCCAAACTTGTCAGCCAGCATAAAGATTGAGGTTAGAGCCGGGGAACGTACGCTTCCCAAACTGTCAGTTTGGGATATGCATGATCCCGTTGGGACCATCGATATGACCCTTCAATGGTGTGGCTTGACTTGTTGTAGTTGGTGAAGATACAACCAGTCGATGTTATAGTCTCGGTTGTCGTTACAGCAACTTTCATCATTTGCGGCAGACCATGGGAATAGTTCTCCTCGGCTTCACCAAACATCAATGTATCTTCCCCAAACTCCTCTTTCAAGATACTTTCAATTTTTTTTTGACCGTAAATATTATCTTGGAAGCAGAGGCTGAGAACATCACGCCAGGTCCTAGTCCAATCTCCCATCCAATCCATCCAACTGCCAGCTCGGCCGAAGACTTCTTGAGAGAGCCTTATGAGTTTCTCCAGACAGAGATCCAATGACCACTTTTTCAGACCAAGGCCAACGGCAATTATACCCCCTATAAAGACTGGTCAGCATCCGAAAGTGTTCTGAGAAAGGCTTGGGAAGAGGAAGGCCAAGTCACCTATGCTGGTGCCGAGCATCTGGTCGAAGAAGCAATAGAAAGGAATCGGCAAATCAATTGTTTTCTGGAGCTCCTGCAAAACTATTAACTGGCAAATACCTCTGATTCCACCGCCGTCGAGTGAGAGAACTCTAGCTCCCGCTGTTGGTGGAGGCAGTATGACTTCAAAGCTATTCCATCTAACCCCACAAAACAGACACTCCGTGCAGGAGATTGTGCCACAGTAGCTCAGCTGACTCTGTGATCCTAGTGGACTGCCATTGTTCCGATAACACAATTCACACAAGGCGTGTCTACAGGGAAGGATTATGTCAAGGGAAACCTGCAAACACCCAAAACATGCTTCCCTTGGAAAAAGGCCCTTCCAGTAAGAGCTGTATCTTATTAGTCCGCCAAGGTGGGCTTTATTAGGCCCATCAGATGCAACTTCGTACTGGTTCATGCTTTCTTGCATCTGATGCTTTAGCCTGCGTAGGCAGTGGTGAGTTTCCAAGCCAAACTTCTGAGCGTCTTCAAAAGCTATATGACAGCTCGCACGGTGCACAGACTCAAATACCTCGTCGGATCTGAACCCTACGTTGGTCTGTTAGTGGACAATATAGAGAGGAGGCAGGGACACGAGTGCTAAGGTACATACTATGCTTCTGTCTCAGTGCACTCCGTGCAAAGCACGCGCCCATGACAGGTATAACGAAGTCTTCCAGAGCTTGACCGGAGCTGGCACTCTTCAACAGCTCTGGCCAAAGCTTCTCTCGTACAGAATCTGGATAAGCCTCCGATGTCAGTAAGCTTACTGGATCAAAGGAGGCGAACTCATCGGTAGCCAGAGTTTCAATAGCACAGCGGCTAAGATCTTCGAAGATTGACTGCGACCACAGATGCCGTCTCGCCCTCCGGAGACGTCTAGCAATCATCAAGAGCTCATTCACCTCCCTCGGCAACAGATTCGTAGCGCCACTTGTTGTGAACACCTTGAGTCCCTGAAAGATATCGCGCTTCAAAGTCTCCTCTTCCCAATCCCCAGCTTTATCCTCCTTGAGGCATGCGGTCATGAAGTCTTTCTTGACGCTGCGGTTTCGGTTATTCTTGTCGCCGTTTATACTTATATTCTGCTCGAGCAGAATGACGCACGCGATTGGCCGATCCTTGATGTTTGCGAGACGAGAACACGCCCTCGCCCAATCTATAAATTGGTGCACCACCACCTGCATATCGTCACTCATAAAGCAAATAATATCACTCATGGCGTATGAGAAGCGTCTCAATACATCCGGACAGTTCTGATCGCCTACTATAGCCTCATCATCTGGTACGACGGTTGGGAACAGGTCTGCTGAGTTGATCCAGGTAACGAAATTCGTATTGAATGCGGCTCTAATTGTTGCATTGCCGGCATGGCTTGGCTGCAAGCCCTTCACACCATCAGGATCAAGCCAAGCAGGCAGTTGTCCAGTCAAAGTGATCATGGAGGGATTAGGGTCAACATTCGAGCTTATTATTTGATCGGGAAATATAGCTATCGGCGTACTGTTACTGATAGCCTCTAAAGGAGATTGACTGAGAACACCAAATCTTGGGTCAGAAGCAACCTGAATCCATTCACAAGACATCTGTTCACAATTTCAATACCGAAAATCTTTGCAGAAGGTTGCAGCTGGGTGGCCTTTTCTTTAATAATCGTCATCCAATTATATTTCAGGCTGAATCTTATAAAGGAACAGGCTATCCCCAGCCCATTGGTCTCTCACTCTTATGATCATGAAAGTTGAGAGAAGGGTACCGATCAAAATAATCGCCAATATAGATTGGAAGAATCTAGCAGGGCTTCGGCGTTCCCTTCTTTACTGGGCTGAAATTGAACGTAATTTAGAAACAGATAATCAAGGTCAGATCAGACTATTTGAAGGACTACAAGATTTTCACACTGACTTTCCCATTGTCATAAAAAGATATACGGAAGATCAGAGCAAGCATAAGGAAACCTTCACACAGTATATTGCGCAGTTCCATGGGCTGAAAAGCACCAAGCAAGATCTGCTGCGCCTCCTTCATCATCCGATAGGCACTAGAATAATACAGCTGGCGAGATTTGAAGGCTTAGTTCAGCAAGGCAGTTGGAGCTCAATGAACAGCTTCCGGGGCCTGCTGAAATATGTCCCTCGAGAGCTAATTCGCTCTTTCAGCCGCTTGATTGACTTTTGGGAAGAACTTGCAGATTTAGTCACTCCAAAAGAATGTATATATAACGATATCAAGACTGCATCTAGGATTGCCGGACGGTGGCCCGCGCAATGTGAGGTAGACAGGAGGTACATTGAAGCCCGCTTTAAGTGCAAGGACAATCCCATTTTCCCACTGGTCAAAAGCAACAAGTCAAGACTGCTGATTCAAGAAAAGCTCCAAACCATAGACCATCGTATCCCAAGCTTGAGTACAGTTATTGCTGAGGCGCATACGCTGAAGCAAATCACCCAGACATTGCAGAGGGCACTTGTTGATGGCAATCTGGAGAACAGCGAAATATACTGGAATGACCGGGCAGTCAGTCAATCTCAATATCTCAACTGCTTCCTGGCTGCAGCCCGCGCCCTCGGCCACTCTGATACAGTGTCATTGACCAAAGAACTCGACCAGATTTTGAATACAGACAGACCAGTCCCAAGTCCTCAGCATAGACACGTGCCACAGTCTGTCTTTGCTCAGTACCGTAAGGTCTCAGCCTATCCTCATGGTGTCTGGTCAAGTCGTAACCCGTACACTGTCAACGATTTTTTCCAACTAGACATAATTTTCCGGCAAAACATTGGCACTTGTACGACAGGTCCAGAAGAGCTTCCGTTATTGCTTCTTGTGCGTGACTTTTGGGAAGGATTTTTTGACAAGTTGCCCCTGTCTGATCCACCACAGCCGTTGAGTAGTGTATGCAGAAATTCTGCAGCACATGGTAGGCCCCCTGAGATTGATATCAGCCAACACCACAATAGCTGGCAAGACACGTCCTCGGAACACCGAAATCTAGTGGAATCTGCAGCGCCATCAGATCAAGAACATCCCGAGAGCCATTGTTTACTCAGAGAAAGAAGGAGTAACAGTAGTGAGTTCGATGGCAGCACGCTCTGTGGATCTGACATTGAAGGAACAAAATCGTGTTCAGCTCAACAGATCCACCCTGCGCTTGCGAAACATACAATGGACTACAGTACACAGAACAAGACTCGACCCAAAATCTCAGTTGAATGGAAATCTACGAAGCAATTGAACAACTCATGTCAAATCATCAAAACGGACTCTTCAAGCACGACGGCTCTCCTGAAGTTATGTATGAAACACATGAGGTAAGCCGGGCAATAGGGCTGCATGGTTTCAAGACTGTATGCTAATCTATTTGAGCGGAGTAACTCATATAGATATTGAACGCAAGCTTCAGCTGCTGACCAATTCATTTTGTACTACTACCTACCTATTTAAGTCCACAAGAGTCATTTCGCCGTTTCTTCGAGGTAACATTGAAGCAGACACTCGCTGGGTTCCATGTCTCTGATCTCACTTCCGTGCGAACTGCTTCTTGAAATTGTTGGCTATCTCGAGGTACATGACATCATGAATCTTCATCTGACCAACCACACTTGTCACATGCTTCTTACTCCTCATACATCTTATATCAGTTTGAGGCTGCTTGTAAGCACGTCAGCTGTAGTGCGGGAGATTTTGCACTACTTGAATTGGACATCACTGGGCAAAATACTCACCATGGAAAGACACATCAAACAGGCAAGTCAGTTGTGTGAGCTCATCCTCAAGCGTGGCGTTATTGGCTCAGAGAATTTACCATATGTGCTGACCACAGCTCTGTTTTCCCTCATGGCCATGCAAACCACACTTTTGGAGAAAATGGCACAGCCATCTGCCAATATTCTAGATGCGCGACGGGAGATTATTATGAGATTGCCAAGAGGGCTTTTGTTGTCTATTTGTCGCGCTGAAAGCTTGCTTGAAACCATCTTGCATTACTCTATATCAATTGGTGGAGAGCGATTGTCATCATTCCAGAGAACTAAGTTACAAGATATAATATTCTGTGGTGAGAGAGGGTTCTCGCGCTTGGCATATGTGCTTTCGGCTAGATCTCACGTTACTCGGTTTCTCCGTTTCCATCTCAGTAAACCTTCCTTACCCTTTCAGAAAAAGCAAAGGTCAAGAGAGACACAAGCAGGTGTTCACTCAACACTGTCAATCTGGCAGACTCACATTGGAAAACTACTTTGTCATGAGGGGTGGGTTTCATCATTTAGCTCCTTGACAAACTACTCATTGCTTTGTGAGACATACTGAGGCTTCAGCTTTTCTTTCAATACCATTGACTGTAAAATCTTTTTGAACTCAAGGTACTGTTAGACGTTTTACTCTTGAGCAAAAAAACTTAAGAAGACTTTCAACACATTGAGTCTACATTCTGCGCTGTGTACAAGTTTGATTCTTTCTTCTGAAATTTGAGAAACGCTTTACACCAGTCTATTGCGGCTGAATGATCATCTGCCTCACAGTGAATCTTAAAGTGTGTAAAACAATCTACTCTGTGAACATGAATGGTGAAATGTTGAGGGATTTCCTTCAATTTCCAGACTGAGAAAACATCAGCATTGTGCACCATCAGTCTTTCCAGCAAGAGCCCTGAGGAAGCGTTTGCCCCCTGCCCCTTACTTTCACAAATATCTAAGCATTGTTCACGAAGAATAACAAACCGATGAGGCAGAGGTAGCAGTCTTTCCATGAATATCTCAATCCATCTACCAACACAAAGGCGGTTTGGGCAACAGAAGAACTCAGAGGAGTACTGAACTCTGAGATCAGCAGCATGAATTACAGGACTCTCATCCATGTCTTTACCAAACCAATAGGACTATATGGGCTGCTATTCTCTTTTTTTTCTTTTACATGACAGCTGAAATATAGAACAGCTTTTCTACATGTACAAAATTAATAATATCAAATTTGCTGACTTTCTAACTATGGCTCAAGCTCACTCAGTCTTTAAAGATATGACTTGTGGCATAAGTGAAACAATTACTCAAATATAGTGTACCATACATCTGTTGTTCTTCAATGAAGTGTGACAGTGTCTGAATCATCAATGAATATCTTTCTCATTACTGCTAATCACCATCATCAAATTCTCACCAGTAACACCGTCCTTACCGAAACCATCATCAAGATCATTGTTACTACTCTTCACATCTTCTTCACCACAACTAGCAACATCATGATCATCTTCATCATCTTTATAATAAGCCAAAAGTGTCAATGAGTCCCAGAACTTGTCGGGCTCATTGTCTGCAATACCATCATCCATCCAGTTTGCTACAGAACAATGACAAGGATATTTACAGTCAGTCCAGCAGTTTCTTGGTTCATTCTTCTCATCATTATTCACCCTATCATGTATTCGAGACCATCCATCCCAATCAAATAAATGTTCACAGCAGCTCCTGCATCGGCCTCGCAGACGGAAACGATGACCGTCATACAAACAACGGGAAGTTGCGGAAAAGTGATAGATTCGATAACAGAGATGGCATCGCCAGCGCCATGGCTCTGTCTTCATGCTTCCCTGCTGCAAGTAGAGCACAGTGTCCCAACATTGACGATCATCTCCGGCTCTTATGCAAGGTAAGGTGATATAGCTAATTCGGAATATTCACTCACAATCATGTCAGTACCCGAGGAAATGCAACTGAATCAGCTTACTATTGTTTCAGAGGCTGATGACTGAGAAAGTTATCCTATCTGCAGGATTTAGTTCTCCGAACGCTAATGCTACAAGCGTGAGGGCCCAATTTACTACACTCCTTACTGGCACCTCTCAAAGATGCAGCGTTCTGGTCACTGGAATGATGACGATGCGTGCTCATGCTCTTGAATCTGTTCTTTTCCTTTGGTGACGATTCGAAGAAGCCTTCAAGAGGTTAAAACTGAAAACTATATTTACAGATGTGAACCGGGTTTATCAACGTAGACAGCGTGAGGTGATGCGGATTTTGTGTGCCAATATGGGTTATTGGAGCTCATGTTCCCTGTGGGCCAGTCACTATTGAGCTGCTCTAGACATATACTGTTCTGTCCTCTTTTTATAGATCGATTACCAGTCTTTCCCCCTTTACCACTTCTGTGATATTCCTCCTAAACTCCATATCTCCACTCACTAGAAGTCCAGACGTCGATAATTAGTGCTGAGCGGGTTGAGTGGCGTAGCCAGACATGGAACACCTACCGGCAAAAACAGTTCTCTTAAGGGACCTGTCTAATGCATGACGCACTATCTGTTCAGTACTTATGTTGAATTCCTTGAGCGCTCGGGGCTCCGGTTCCTCCTTCATCCTCCGCCGTATCACTCTTTTCTCCTCATCATTCATCATGCTGTCCAGCACATTCAAGGCTTCCTGCAAAGGTAATTTAGGGTCCCTGATATACTCCCGCCTTACAGGTGATTTCGTTGTGCAAAGGTTCTTGTTCTGTTTCATAAATTTCCGATAAGGCGCAAGAATATCCCAATCCTCGCCGAAGAGATATAGCTCGGGGGCCTTGTCCTTTACAACGGATGGTTGGCTCAAGCACTGAAAATAACCGAAAATACGGGCAACTGCGGTGCCCTGGGCGATGAAGACAACAGGTCTTCCTTTTGACCTTGTTACTTCCTGAGCAAAGGAATCACAGATCAAGTCTGGGGCGACGCTTGTGACACGAGATCCAAAAGCATTGGATATCTTTGTCAGCCACTTAGAAATCCAGCCTCGGAAGACAATGTTGGAACCATAAGGACCTTCGACCAAGATTGCCCTTGGTTGGCCTGGTTGAAAGTTCAATAATTTTCTGGGCACTAGTACAATGTAATATCCTGTCTCTCCCGGCCCAGAAAGTTCAAGGAATGCCACGGGAAGTGCGAACCCCCTGACAATGAAAAACAAACCAACAGCTGGCTTCGACAAGATAGGTATCTGTATCTGGAAGTAATAGCTAGTTTCAGGGTTCTGTACTGGAGCAGCTACTGTTGTGTTGCGACAGACGCTGACGCCACACTCTAAGCTCAGTAGGCTGACTATTAACGCGAAATAAGGTATGACGACATGGTCAATCCTTTTGAGGAGGAAGCCAAAAGCGATTAGAACCAGTGCCGTCAGTAATGAGTGGAACCATCGCCAAATGCGCGGATGATGCTTTTCCCAATGACTGCGGGTAGCGGGTAGCGAACAGGAGCCCAGCAAGAGCATCATTGCGGTAGCCTGGAATCTGTCAAATGGATGCTCTTCAAATCAACTGAGATCTCGCGGGCTTACCATCATCAACGGCCAATGGCTGAGGATCTCTTCTCCTCAGTCAGCAGAGTTCATTCAGCCGGCGTAAGTGTGACTTACCGTGCGGACTCACTACGTCAGACAATTCTAAGAAGCACAGTATCACGACCTCCATGATCACCACCGCTCCCAACATGGCATGCGCCCATAGAAGCTCTGGCTGAGACATCAGCAGCAAATCAGCTAGTGGGCTATGCCGCATCGCAAGCAAGAACAAAGGAGCCATGTTTGTTACAATCAATGGCCCTAACCTGTTAATGACAGCTCTCTTGACAGGTGCACCCGGAACGACGACGAGAACTAAGACATTGGCGAGAAGTAGGATGAATCCACAGGGTAGACGGATGCCTGAGTGTCGTGGGAAACTAATTAAAGTTCCATCTTGACTTCTTTCGAAGTATGAAGGGAACGCAAGTGGGTCTAACACACGCAGGAACGGACCCATCATTGAACTTAAGCATAGAAAATGTCTTGTTGCAGCTATGACCAGCAAGAAAATCGTCCAGGACAACGCATAGAGGTGATTAGTGAACATCAATCTCTACACTTAGTGGAACACAGGGACGTTGCATAGCTGACTATTTAAGTACTAGAGGAGCCCACCTTACCTATATTGGGCCATCATCATAACTGCTGTAATTACATGCCAACCAATCCTATGTCAAAATAATCAATCGCACATCTCATTTCAACCTGCAAATTCATAGTCTCTCAATGGAGTATCGAACCTCGGTTGATTTTCCTTATCGAAACTCGCTTTGCTGAGCATTTCCAGAGTTTTAGCAGGTTCCGCTACCTTCAATTTGGCTTTCGATTTCCCATCGCCCAGCACTTTAAAATTGTAGTCAGCAGCCTCTAGGACTTTTCGGGCCCCTTTGCTACCTGCATCATTTCTTTCGCGCACTGACGTAATTTCTTTTCTCACAACCCGTTTTGGCAGAAGCCGGTAAGCCTCTGTTGGTGGTAGGAAGAAAGCCTCAGTTTTCTCTACCAAATAGACGGGTGTTGTACCGCTGATAACAGGGGGTGTAAATACGGTCAAGTCCTTTTGAACCACTGGCAGCGTAGTGTTTCGCTTTACGTGTACTCTGGCAACGGACTTATCAAGGGCATCAATATTTTTCATAATATAAGTTTCAGCTTCCGGGCCTATGGCCTCTTTCAACGCTTTTCCAAGCATTGACCTGATAAATGATCGTGCGCAAAGCCCATGTTTATTGTTGTCAGCCTCAAATTGCACGAGGTAGGCGCGTCCATTTTCGAATTTTTTGAATGCACCTTTAACTTGTAGCCATCCACAAGTCCAACCCGTCTTCAAAATCTGCCTCTCACCATCACCGGTAAAATTATGATTTTCCTCGAAGCGTTCAAACCAATCTAACCAGCTCCGTCGTGTAGTTGGTGGATCAGAGCTGCTCTCTCGTCCTGACTGTGCATTCTTGAGAGCATTTTCTCCTTCATCAGACTCATTAACATCAGTATCATCGTTGCTTTGAGGCTCTTCACCGTTCTCAACAATCAAATGTTTTCGAGTCCGGTGGGTATCAGATTTATTAGCAGCTGATGATGAAGTGTCAGAAGAGTCACTTGACGAAGTCTCTGAATTCTCCTCCAACAATTTACGTCGTTTAGATTGGCTGAATTCGGAACTACGATAACTATCAGATGTGTTAGTATCTTGCAAAGAAGGGAGGGGAGGGAAATCGGATGAAGGTTCTTCTTTGATCACACGATCCACCCAACTGTTCATCTTTTCCAAGGATTTGCTGCCTTTACTCAGGTGATTTGCGAAAAATTGCTTTAGATCCTGATGATTCATCTTTTTTATCTTTGCATGTTCACCACGATTACCATGATACAACTGCTCTAGTACAATCTTGAGCTGATTCTCACTTTGTTTTTGAGACCACTCTAACTCCCAAAACTTCTCAGTACATAGAGTTATGTTGTCTACACCAGCTTTCTCTAGAATCATCGCTGGCAAAGTGGAGTTCCAATTTTGTTTCATTCTCTTATCAAAATCACCTTGGGTCAACTCTACCTTTTTAAAGGCAAGAACTTTTGACTTTTTTGATTTATCTCCCATATATGGTTTGGAGTAGTGTTCAGCTAGTGACTGAAAGAATTTTTGCTTAAAGAGAGGTCTAAGTCCTTCTGGGTTATAGTAATCTTTCAGATGCTGTCCATAATAATTCAGATTGATAACACCCCATATAAATGATGAGACACCAATCAAGCTGCATGCAGCAGGAAATGATAGTGACTTTTCTGTAGCATCTTGCAGTTGTGCAATTAGATCTTTTTTTACATTGTTGAGATCATCATTTATTTTTTTTGTGCTCAATGTTTCCAGTTGATTAACAACTTCTGACCAATCTGAAGGATTCAACATCACAATATCACTTCGATTCATTATTCAGAATTGCAATGCTTGAAAAAGTCAGAAAAACAAAGTGTACATGATTTGGGTTTTATAGAGCCTATGAGTATATGACTATACTGAGTCAGTCATATGATTATTATACTCAAATTAGCAAATATAGAAAAACATAGATCTGAAATCAATACTAATCAAAGTTTAAAGCTATATATATTTCTGTAATCTCAAGAGTCCCTTCTCAAACTCCTTGTGGTAAGGGCTAATGGTAATGAAGAGGTCTCGGTGATTTGTGATGTGCGTGAATGCTTCAGAGTTGATATACCAGTTGTACAAATTGCCATAAGTGCTGAGTAGCATGTTGAGACGTCCTTTACCCTTTGTTGACGGCTCCACATCGCTGTCTTCATTGCTGTCGTACTCAGCCACTTTCTGAACTCTTTGCTTGGACTTCGGCCTGCGTCGTAGCTAACGGTGCCTCGACACTTTGTGGGGTCATTCATACAATGCTCCGCTTTAGTGCAGTCGCGCACCGGCAAACGCAATTGCACTAGCAACAGAGTCCTCATTGAATCGTACGAAAGAAGCAAAGAAAACCATTCAGATCTGACCCTCCTAAGTCACGATGTCTAAGTCGTCCGAAGAGAAGAGAAACTAAAATGGGGTGCAGAACTGAACAAGATGGTTAACATGACAATGCTTACACTTAAGAAGAAAGGATTTTGGGACATTGTCACGGGCGATCCTATGAATGGAAACATCGCCGCCCAGATAGCTAGTTATGAGCGTGATGCAGCTAGAGCAGCGGAGATCATCAAGGCTGATTGAAATGACGACCTAGTCAAGAATGTGAAGGACCTGATGAACCCTCAGCGATATGGGAACGACTCTGTACGACTTGTACGCAAGTGGGACAAGGCATTGCCTACGTGGGGCTACGCTCATTGCGACTACATCCATCCTCAGCTAAAGCCCTAGGCCACAAGAAGTCAATAAACACACGCGTTGCTGAGGTGAATAGCTTGATTAAGAAGATCAGAGCAGCTGTTCCTGTTGGACGAGACGTATGGGATGATATAGTCTTGATAACAGTACTTGAAGGACTACCAGAGGAATATGACTCAGATCTTATCCTCTGAAGAAGTACGAATCAAAAGTGGATCGCGAAGTTGGTGTTAAACCTGACCGAACCCTCGCTGTACGAGGGTTCAAGCGGCCATTACGGGAACTGGATTGCTATAACTGTGGAGAGTTAGGGCACCTGGGCTCATAACCTGATAAATAGTAGACCTATTTGGGGGTATCTAAGCTTATAGTAGAAGTGTTGTATGCGACACAAGCATGTGCGATGCAAACTCAACCACTACACACCACCGAAGCCTCTTCCGCCTCTGAGTCTATTGCCTCAAGCCAATTACACACTAAACCACGCGCCCAAGGCAGCTCTGCCATATCGCCGAATGAGTATCCCACCACACCTCACCGTCGCCGACCTTTACCCGCGATTCCACCGAAACTCCATACCTATACGGAAGAAGCCCACCACACCTCCCCCTTACAGCACGAAGCCTTACCTTACCATAGGCAACTTACGCAAGCCTTTCGCCTATATCACCACCTCGTCGGCGTCCCGCCACCATACCGATACGAAGCCTATTCGGCCATAACGACGCCACAACGAAAGCACCTCGCCGCCGCCGCGTTCCGAGCCTATAGGGCACACTGGCTATTCGGGCGAAGGCATAGCGATGAGGGCATCGCATTTTCTTTTGTTCGTGGCACTTGTTAGGCATATGGCATATGGCCTAACCGCAGCTTACCTCGCTGCCTTCTCGCCATTGCCTATTTAGGCAAATCGCCCATTTAGCCTCGTGGCCGCACGTGGCTGTCGCACGTGGCTCCATGCTTAGCGAGTCGCTTAGTGCCTATTGAAGTAGCTGTTTTAGCTGTCACATTCACTCATCATTCACATTACATAGATATTTACATATAGGTTACACCTCTTTAGCCATTAGGCCTTAATATAATCTGATGGTTACCTTATTTTTAGGTGACAACTACCCGTAGACCACAATACTATAGTCATAGACCATAGTTTTACTAGTCGTAGACCACACCTAATCGGGAATCACATACAAATCACTATGGGGCTCTCTACAATGCGTTTCTACACCCTTTTCTTATGCTTTAGACTTAGAAACAAATGTATTAGTACTAATGTATATAACATATATATAGGAACCTAAGTAATGCTAAGAATCTAAGTGGAAAACACCAAAATGACCTCCCGAAACCTCTTGTGACTGCTCTGCGCCTCGTGCCTGCCCTCCATGACCTCGCTGTCCTCCCCCACGCTGTCCTCCACGTCCTCCACGCCCCCCCCGCCCCCCCCGCCCTCCACAACCTCGCTGGCGTCCTTGCACCTCCCCCTCCACTACTTCAAAGGCCGAGAGGTCTCGCTGCGTTGAATTCTCGGCCCAATTTCGCCCGTGGGCACCTTGAGGACGTCCTCGAGGGCGAATAACAAGTGGATCCACCATGCATCCATGAAGGCATTGAGTGACGGGGCCCTGAGATAGCTTGAACTTATTGATTTGATAGATGCAATTCATAAAAAAAACCTTCTCATTGCTCTGAAGAAGTTTCTGTGACTGCTTATGTGCAAAGAAGAGACTTTAAACTCAATTTCAGTGATCTTTTGTGTAGATGAAGATGTAGTTGTCATTGAGAGCCAGCATTAAGGCCTGAATAGGGGTGTGTAAGCCTAGGGCTTTGTGTTTAAGATGTGCTTTTGTGTTATAAACATCTTGTTTTATAAGAGGCATCAAAGAATTTGTGTTTTGTAAGGCAGTCACAATTTGTTCAGATGTGATTTCAGCTGCAGACTGCTTCACAATTGTCTTCTGAATGTCAGAATTCAGCTTTCTTAGAGCTGGGTGTGAGGACTCAATTGTGGGACTGTGATTATGCTCTGAATGAGGCACAGTTAGTATCCAACCCTCATCTTTTCATAGAGCATTGACTCAAAACAGACATTCCTGCAGTCAAGTACCTGTTGTCCACCTCTTTTGATACACATCATTGACAGTCACAACATATTTATCACCTCAATCACACCAAAAGGTGACCTTATGGATCAAACCATTCTTTGAGTATCTCTTTGAGTGGCATTTGACCACTGCATACCCCTGAGGCTCAGTGTGCTTGTTGACAGCGGCGACAAGGTCTTCAAGGGTGTTGTATACACCCTCAGCAGGAGGTTCGAGGTTCATTTTGACTTAGGGCTTGGTGAGGGGCGGAGGTTTGAAGGCTGTTTTGACATAGGGCTTTGGGGGGGGGCGACAGTGAGGTGTATCACGGACGGAGTTTTACGACATGAAAACACGACATGAAAACACGACACAAAAACACAAAAACATGTACTAAATTCCGGTAATTACTACCTGATTAGGTGTGGTCTACGACTAGCAAAACTATGGTCTATGACTATAGTATTGTGGTCTATGGGTAGTTGTCACCTATCTTTAACATTCATTGACGTTTTCATATATTTACAAATAAAGTTATAAGATAGTCTATTTTGCACATGTGACATACAGGTTCAATGAATCAGACTACTATAAGAGATCATCTGCTGGTCAGTGAACAAAAATGTTCAAGAAACACACACACTACAGGTTCATTGGTGCACATGTGTGACAATGGCAACAAGTCAACAGGTCAGCAGTCAGCACCAGGCAGGTGAAGAGCTCACAAGAGTGACAAGACAAAACTAAAGATTTTTCATTTTGGGTTTTTCTTCACAAAGACGCTTTGCCCTCATAGACCTAGATAGAGACTGACTTGTTAGAGTCATTATTCAGTTTAATGTCCTAATCTATGGTGTGTGTAAGGTAGGTAAGGTAAAGCGTGCTGTCTATCTACGCTATGAAGTCGCGATATGTGTGCGGCTAAGCGAGGAGATTAGAGGTTTAGCTCTTGTGGCTCTGCGGGCCACGTGCGGAGGCCCACGTGCAAAAGCCACATGGCTAGATATCCTAACATGAATAGAGATTTAATAGAACAAATAATAATAATTTGCACATACTTTCATATTATCATATAGCATTGTATCTAAAATAAAACTTTTTTTGCTACTTCACTTTAAAAATTCAGTTTATAGCTTTACAATCTCAAAAGTAAAAACCTAGAACATTTTGTTACTCAATCTCTGATTTTATTTCCTCAAGTTCTGCAATGACTTTTGCTATTCTATCAGCTTTACTGTCTTCTTTTTTCTTTTCACAAATTTCAAGATTTTTCATGCTAATTTCAATTGGTGTATTAAGTTCAGCTGCTGATTCATCTGCTGACTGATCTGTTGTATTTTCATAATTTTCTGCTACATTGTCTTCAGAAGTAACAGTACTTATTGTATCTGTTTCATTATCACTTGACTCACTTTCTTCTGTATTTTCTTCATCTATTTCATCTATTTCATCATCAATTGTCTCTGCTCCTTTAAGTTTGAATCTCGACTTTTCATAATCCCAAATATAGAAAAAGTGATTGTAGTTGTCTTTTGTAGTATCTGAATCAACTTTAACAAGGGTAAGTGCAAATAGATATTCATTATTCTTTTCATATTTTTTCGTCAAATCAACCCAACACTTCTCTCTTTTATTATGAGTCCATTGGGATTTGCAGAAATGAATAAAGTTGTCAAATACGTTTGAATATACCGTTGTAATTGCAAATCTGTGAAGTTGATTTGAAATTTTGACCTCAAACTCTACACTTATTCCCTCTTTGCTTATATTTATGACATCGTATTTTTCAAAATATGGTCGCATACCGGCAGTGAGGACCCAGATCTACAGTTCTCTTTCATAACAGGCATAGGTACATATATTTATATTAAAATGTATATTATGACCTCGTCATCAATAAAGATAATAACATCATATGGACACCATTCTACTGTTAAGTGATGTAGCGGCACTCAGCTTACTATTACTTGGTAAGCCGTGGATGATCTTGTACAAGTTCTAAAGTCTTTTATATTGAATCTGAATCTAGACCTTGTCAAGTAGAGTATCTGCTAGTTAACCCACAGCGATGAATGTTGCAAAGTTGAAAGACCAAGCCTTGGCCGCTCTCCAAAGCTTACTGAACCTCAGCAAGGTTTTTCATGTTGAAGATGAATGGGCGAGTCTCACACGCGCCAAAAAGCGAATTGAGGCTCTGCAGCTCGAAGAGGGACACCTTACAACCGTTGAAGTAGTCTTGAAGAGTTTTCTCCTTTTTTTGGAGGACTACATCTTGTTACACACAGGTTGAGTAACCAACAGAGGTTACTTTGGCCTGGCGCTAACAGGAAGCAGGAGATCCCGACTTAACCCCAAGCATAAGCTATGAGATTGATTCCTGCAGTGATTACCACTACGAAGTAATGCAGTTTGTGGAAACACTTGAATCAGTCACAGGAAACCCACTTCTTTCTCCATTATGGACAGAGCACATGAGTAAGAAAAGACGAGTCCAGATGCGTGAGACATTGATTGATGATGATGACAGTTCTCTGAAGACTTATGAGAACGAGAATGACGAGTTGCAGTGATCTCTGGTAGCTTATTTTAATTTAGGGCCAAGCCAGCAATGAATCATTGAGAATGCTATATTCATTGTAGTTCTCAGAGCAGTGACAGTCATGGCTGACAAGGTTCAAACATGATCCTGACAGCTAGATTATTGCAAGAGGGTCCTTGTCAGTGGAATTGCAGGGGCTGCTTGTAACAAACTCACAGACATAGATAATGTGTTCTTGCCGTGAGTGAAAGGAACGCTGGACAGGTGATGGATCCTATATTGGAGCTGCATTCAGCACTGAGACAGTTGCTTGCTGAAGTGTACCAAACTCATGTTTTACTAAAAAGCGAGCTACTTCGATTAGGGAATAGACTGGATGAGGTAAAGACTATTCTTGATGTTGTAGTCCATCCATCTGGTCAACATACGTGCGAAAGTGACCACAACAAGAGCGACAGTGAAGATGAAGATGACTATGACGGAAGTACCCTGGTTGATGAAGACGAACAGCCAAGCAAAGAGGAGGCTTCATCATGACTGACTTTCTGGGTCCTTGGCCGAGTCCATTCATGTATTTAGCTTAGATAGTGATACGAAATGCTTTGGATACCGGCATGCACTGTTTGCACATGATGACCTTATCACTCTCATCCCGGTCAGAGCAGCCGCATCTCTAGAGAAAATGCGCTGGAAAGAGCTTTTGGACACTAATCATCTCAGCAGCGCACCCTCAAAACCCCACACAGTTTGTGAAGAAAATACCTTATAATAAGCTAATGACGTTGTTCTTGAGCGACGTGGGCCTCAATTATGGGACGAATACCGTCAAAAGGACCAGATGGGTACCTATTACATGGGACAACGCAAAGTGGCTTATTAAAGCATCCAAACTCCTCACGTTGTTGAGTAATCGCTTCCTTATTGGTAAACGAGTTTGAATATCGTCAAGCAGTTCACCAGAACTGTAAGGGTAGTGTTGCAGAAAATGAGGCCACAGGCAATACTTCAGGTCTTCTCCTCAAGCAACATGGGGTGGTTATAAGCCATCACCGAGACTCTCTGCTCTGAGTCGCTTTGCAGCGGTACAAATAATTAAAGTTCAGAGATACAGACGATATGGTGTACACAGGGACCCGCGATCATAGTTTGAAGACTCGAGGAATATATGAAAGCTAAACGGGGCGATATAGAGTCCGAACTTCAATTCCAAACCGCAAGCTAGCAGAGGTTCTCGGCCAAAGAAGCGGCAAGATCGATGTCCGCAGGAGCGGCTGCGGACAAGGGCGAAGTCTTTCGGACGTGCGAAAGGGTTCACTTAAAGCGCCGCCATTGACCAAAGTGGGCAATGGCGAGTTCTAAAAGGGATCTGATTTCTGGAATAGAATGAATTCGTCCACTTATAAGGTAAGGTCTTACCCCACCGCGAAGGCCAGAAACAACGTGCAAAATGGACAAGCAGCCCAGAGAACCCATCCCAAAACGCCACCAATGTATCGCAGAGGTCCTGGACGAAAGTCGGGATGAGCATGTCAGGAAGGCCAATCAAGAAGTGAAGGAAACCAAGGAAGGTTTTGGAACTTGTGGGTTGTTTGCGCAGGAGATGTTGACGGCCAATCTCAAATTGAGTGAGGTTATATCTGGTAGTTATAATTTGTAGATAATTGAGTCAGGGTTAGACAGTAAAGGTAAAGCAGTATGATTCAATTGGGTGATCGTCGCAACTGTACGTTGCAACTGTGAATCCAATCGAAAATCATCGACGAACTTGGCGCTCTCTTTGGACAGCCTCTAGGATCATACCAAACCTCTCTCGGTAAAATTGATGAAGGTTGCTGGAACGCCCTTGAAAGACATTGTTGCCACTTCTTTGACGGTCTCTGATGTAAGTGAACAGGACGAAGTACCCTGACCAATGTATGCCTTTATTCTCTTCGCATAAGCTGCGCTGGAGCTCGTTGTCCAGGGCGTCCGCCACGCGATAAACTGCACTCATTGTAAGATCTTGTACGACTCCTTCCTCTTGGAGGAATGGGTCCTCCCAGTAGGCTATCTGAGCTGTAATTAACAACTTCCTGAAAGGACTGGGATCCTCGTATATCTCAAAGGTAGTCGCTTCACGCAATGCTCGTCTCCGACTCTTCGTCCGGAAATCCATCGGATGGGGGAAAAGGAAAGAGTTCGAACACCAAACCATATATTTTTGGCGTTTGAAGTACGATGTGTTCGTGTTAGTATGACACGTCATGCAGGTTGTCAGCAACATGGGACGAGAGACGCTCATAAAACACGGAGGTTGCGCTGCTGTTGCGAATCACATGCACCCAGGTCACGATGGATACCACCACGCCGATTGTTACCCTGCAGAGCAAAGGTTGGTTGTCTTTCGCCCATAGTACTGAGCACTCGCGCTAATGAGGTCACGGACTTGCTTACGTAGATGGAGAGGTGTCATACACATTAGTCGCAACTGGTCTTGAAGTAGTGGAGAAGCTGATGACAAAAAAGGATTTGGAGGCCGTGTCAGGCATGTTCGAGAAGAAGCAGGGCGGAACACAGGCCTGCGACTGGCGCTGGGAAATTACTTACGACGGAAAGGGCACGATAACTGTACGGAATCCTTTACAAGAAAAGGTAACGTTGAAAACAAGCCACGTGAGCCTGACCAAGGCGTATGCGCAACACCTGCACACCACTCTCGAAAAGGAGAAGGATCGACAAAAGTTGTGTGCCCTGGCCATAGAGCATGGTCTGAAAATCCCCCGTACTTCCGTCCCCGCACTCAGAGACTTGCTGGAAAGGTGTTTCGGTAAGGAGGAACATGTAGAAAGAGAGATGAAAAAGTTCTTCGCCCAGCCATCTGACGAAGGGATTAAGAACGTCACATAGATTGGATCCACAGTGAGCTTCAAGGTTCGGTGGCGAGACAATCAGGCCAAGACAAAAACGTATCTAATGTTGCTAGTAGTGTACAATGAGGAACTTTAACGAATCTAAATCAGCCTTATGCAATCTCCATTATGGTCCTTTCCCGTATTTAATCTCCAGATGCCTGGTTTCCAGCCGCTTAATCTCCAGATTCGTCTGCGCCAATTCTACCTCCTTTGCCTTGACCGCTAATTTGGTGTCCTCCTTTTTCTCCTCCAGTCGATTAGCCATTTTAGCGAAAAAGTACAGAACAGCTGGGTCCCTCTGCTCTCGAATCTGTGCCGGGACGAGATTGTCGCGACCATACGACACCATATGAGGTTCTTCACCGAGAGGTAGATAGCCTGTAAGGTCCTGATAGCCACAAGCGGATGCGTTCGGATCAATTGGGAGGTAGGGATCATCAATGGATTGTTCGACGGGAAGGAGATTATACGGATATGAGTCTGTATATGGAACAGCACCGAACTCGGCGTCAGACAGGAGTGGGGCCATGTCGTTGAACGGGATCATAAATTTAGGGCCGAAAGACTGCTCCGAAAAGTCGTAGTAGTGCGTGGCTCCCAGACCGTTCTGGGAAAGTGGAGGAGACAGTGGGCGGTTCAATGTGGGGACTTCGGACTGTGCAGATGGTGAGGTGTGCTCGTCTGCGACGTACTCTGGTGTTGACGGGAACCGTCCCGGTGTGGGAATAGATGGAAATGGTGACGGCCCACAATATAGGAGGTGCGGCGCCACAGCATCTGAGACGCTTGTGGCTTGAGGTTGATGCGCCTCTTGAGGGGACACAGCCTCCTCAGTTATAAACTCTCGTGCCGTGCTAGTCCAGGTCTCATCCCCAAAGTCGTTTCTCTGCCTCCTTCTCTCAGTCATGGAGCGAGTCAAGCGGGGTTCCTTGACATCCACTTTGTCCTCAGAGTCCCACGCGTAAGGACGCTTGTTCTGGCGCAAACCATTTTCCTGAACCGACCTGGCGTCGATGTCATTTCTCTCCAGCGGCTCGGTCATAATTGGCAAGTCTTTCTTCTCTTCCATTTCTTCCTGCATCCGTATCCGTCTCCGTAGTCTGAACGCTCGCTGTGCTTCTCTGTTCTGGATCCTTCGTTTCTCCCGTTTCTCTCGATTCGCGGTGTCGTCCGTACTCGTTGGCCGGCCCGGTGGGGATCGATGTGCGGTGGGTGATTGAGATTGTGGGGTTTGAACGAGACCCGTATATATCCACGGTCTGTCAGGAGTCCAGTCTTCCTGGATGTGCTGATTTTGATATAGCAAAGACTGTGCCGTAGGTGATGTGATCATAATCCACTTGGTACTTACTAATGGCTAAGAAGTTATGTTCGTACCAGCTGAGATGCGTGCCACCGACTTTGATTTTGAACTTTGCTATCTTCCTAGAGCTGTTGTTGCCCTTCGTGTAACGCACCTCCTTCTTATAGATTGACATCTTTACCCAGTCCATGCCATCTCTTTGGCGGCCAAACGGGCACCAACTGTTTCCAACCCGTTTCATGATGCACCCCTTGAGCTGAGAGCAGGCGGTAAATGCACTGAAACGAAGTGATGCCTTCCGAGGAAAGATCTACCGTGAACCCCCAACGGTGCTAAGTTTCATGTGCACTCTGAGATTAAAAAAGGATCGCAGAGTACTCTGAAACCGAAACCAAGTGTCGCTGGTCATCAGGATGACGGTGATGAAGATGCATCTAGGGAAGCGCAAGTCAACCTCAGCCCTAAGCGCGATTCGAGGACTTGGACCCTATGACAGGCAAGTGGGACGATTCCCAATTAGCCTCAGCAAGCCTCATCTGAATGCTGCGGCGTGTAATCGTCCACTGCTGGTTATCCTTTTCAGCTAGTGCGTGACCCCTGAGAGAGATGGCTCATACAGATCGTGGTAATGATAGCGTAAATAGATCAGAGTTTGGAGGTAAGCCCTGATCCTCAAATTTATCCTGAGAGATTCCCGCGCGCCATCAAGAATAGTGACGGAGATAATGCACTGCGGTGGTAAATCACACCCAGGGTGTTTAGGCAAGTAAGGCCTAAACTTACCTTACATGGGAAACAACTGCCGCCCATCAACAGCAGGAAGCACACCGGCTACCTATTCGTCAAACACAAAGGAGACCTCTACCTTGTCCCCAGAATAGACCATACTGCTCTCTGATCTGATCCGTGCACACAGAAAAGACACGCTGGTAACTAAGCGCCTCCACCCCTCTATTCTTGCGTTTCCTTAGTAATGTTGACTGTACTTGACCACCTGAAATGGTGCCCAGTGATAGATGTGACCCTCTCTTAGTTAAGGTTCGTGGAGTGGAACATTATATGGCATCCGCGCCGCAGCAAAGCCATGGTCGGTCCCGGACTGCTGGGCCGGCGGGGTACGTACAATAAGTACCCTAGGTACAAATAAGGTACCTTAAGTGATAAGGTACTTAAGAAGGTAGGTAAGGTATTTGTACCTTAGCTAATTATTATCAAGGACCCATGGACAAGGTTACTTTACGGTGGCAATGTCCAAATTCTAGATACTAAATATAATCATGATAGCACAGTCATTGAAACACTTCACTTTGTTGAACGCACCGAACCTGGACAGCCGGTAGGAACATGATAATTAATTACACAGCTTGATCGTTGCAAGCGATTGGTCTGATGGTTGCGACACTATCCCACCTGTACTGTTGCCGTTGACTTTTACTTTGAATTCAAAGTGAATGGTAATTTCGTTGTCCTCACACACCGTGTCCTCTTCACAAGTTGGTGGAATATTATTAATAGGGACGAAAGATTGACTCGATCGCTTGCTCGTATTCTTGTTACTTATGGACTGCGTCGGTACGCTGCTCGGTGGGGTTACTGTAATTATCGGAATTTTTTTAGACAGCTTCTGTACAGTTTGCTCATTTTCACGGGTTGACTTGGAGGCGCAATGACCCATTGGAATGCGATCAAGTAAAAGGCTGGTAACGCGAGATCTCTGAAAATGCAGAATCAAACTTGGTTTAATAGGTATCTGTTGGACGCCAACCTTGCACAGTAAATTTAGGCCGGTCATCCTGTACATTGAAGGCGTACCACTTGTCCAATCCCATGTTTACGGAACAGCCTCTCTTCTTTGGGGGCTGCCAGGCAGATCCGAATTCTTGCCCGGTATGATCCAACCATGATGGTGACTGTGAGTGTGTATATGGTGATAGTGTAGTCTCCTTGCGCCGCTGTGCAGTACTGAGGTGTGACTGGCTTCAGAAGTTCCCTTACATCTGTCTCCAATGCAACTCGACACGGTCTTGTCAGCTTCAGGATAGTTCAGTTGAAGAGGAGCCGCTACGACAAACCACGAAGCACACAGAACAAAGCATGCAGTTTGTGCTATGCTGTGGTGTAGAAGCATCAGGCTCGAATCAGAAGCTGTAGCCCCCCGAGGAAGGATAGCTTTGCCTGGTCGAGATCGACAAATGCAGTTATACTAGGACCAAAAACGCGGAGGGCGAGATGTCTACTTACTGGTGAGCGCTGACCAACAAATGATACAATTCCCCCACTTGCTGACCTCTGAGTGAGGGCAGTGGTGTCCTGCTCCCCCGAATCTGACAGTCATTGCCGGATAGAGCCGGCCTTTGTTCCACCCATATTGACGTCACGAGCTCCTATCTGTGCCTTTGATCATTCCAAGGTTGTCTGCTGGTGGTCAATCTTTGTGGGGTGGGTTCCAGACCAGGATCTGCTGATCTGGCTGACGGTCCGGCCGGGCAACGTCACCGGCGATTTTTCCATTGAATCTTGGCGGCGACGAACCGCAAAAGAGGCTCGGTTAGCGGCGGCCATAAAGAAAACGGTCATCCAGCGATCGACCTCAGTGCAACGGAAAGAGGTTGAGGCTTAAGTAACAACTCAAGCGCTGGTGGAGTCTTACTGTTGTTCTCCGTTCACAAAGGTTACAAAGGGAAGACACAACATTACGGCGTCATGGGTCCCTGTCAGTTAATACAGTTGAACCTATCAGATGCGACGAGGAGGGTGACAACATACGTTGATGTGCAAATATTACGACTCTTACCGGATTTCCCAGATAATGCGCCACAATTGAATCAAGATCCTTTGCCAATCAACTTTCGGCCATATGATATCCGCGAGTTTCACCGCTTGTTTCGGTGGCTCCAAAAGGAAGACAATGGGCGGGCAATTGACTGGCCTTGGCCAGAACCAGGGAAGGCCACCGATGCCACCGCACACTCCATGCTCAAAGCTCTGCTTGTCGCCTTCCAGCTCAAGCACCGTACGTTCTTCAGATACATCTGGCAGCAGTTCTTGCGCGTCTTGGGGGCCTTGTCACCCAGCCGCCTCGCAGACTGGCTCAGTAGAATAAGAAGAGAGCGTTATTGCTGGCTTCTGCTGGCCAGCGCGTACTCGAAGAAGACACTCGTTTGTCGTTTAGACTATCTTGTCGCTTGGCCAGTCACCGCCGTACGGACTGACCAGACCATCCGACACAGTCTTGATCACCAGGCCCCGAGGAGCATCCTTGCCCTGGAGCTGCATCCTTGCGTGTATGTATACGTGGAGGAGACGGTCTTGTGTGCTACCTGTCACCTCAGTAAAGTATCTTGCCACGCTGAACACAGCACAAGCCAAACGATAGTGGCCTTTCTGAAACGGGAAGCTTCATAGTTTGGTGCTGATGACCTTGTTCACTGTCGCGGACATGGGTCTGGAATGTGTAAGAAGTAATGTAGATCAAGATTAGCTTGTGTAGGCAATCTCAATCATGACAGAGACTTAATTGCCACCATACTTCACCTACATGGTCATCATAATGATTGCATGTGAGCACCATGCCTGACTGTCCACGGTCATATTACCTGGTAGTCCTCAAATGTCACCCTACAACCCAAACTATTAATGGAATCGGTGGCCCACCTAGCTAGGCCAGTTTGCAGAGGACTCCAAAAGTGTCAGGGCCCATTCCATCGCCACAAGCAGACGTCAGATTACAGGCTGTTTAAATTTGGGCACTGCATTCAAGTTCGGGGTACATATAACGGGAAGCAAGATGCACGGCTACAATGGAGCAGCAACGGCGGTTCCGGCAGTCTCTCGGTGGTCGACAGTCAGAGACTTCGCCGAATTCGTAGCAGACAAGAGTTTGCAGGAGGTTTTCGTATTTAAAGTTACTGGAGCCGCGAGGGATTTTGAAGTGATCGGAGCTGCTCAGAAGGAGACTACCTACCTACTGAGGACAATGGAGCTGCCTAGAAAGAGTTTGACGTCACTGTCACTGGAGCCCTTTAGGACGAGCTTGCCGCCGTTGTTAGAGGAGGTTTAGCCTGCTTGCTGCGCATGTTGCAGCGCGAAGTTGATGGGAAGGGCACCCGCCGCCGAAGATAGGACACTACTCATCAGCCCTCTTTCAAGCCTCGCAAAGGAAGCGATTTTAGTGTCACTCCACCATCAAAATATACCTGAGAAGCGTACAAATTGCAGTCATCATTTGAGATCCATTCAAGGCTGTGATCCAAATAATTTGGGTGTGGATGTCCGTTAGCAAGAAGGTACAATTACCTTACCTTAGAAAGTAAGGTAGGGTTTCGCTAACAATCAAACTTTGGCTCAATACACCCTGCTTACCTTAGGTACCGATGTCGTGTAAGGCACCTTACGTAAGGTGCAAGCGCTGCAGGGGACAATACACGCGCTCTGCCCTTTAACCACACCCTTCTCCTACCTAACCACACCCTTCTCCCGTTCCGATGATGCTTTTTATGGGAACTCATAACATCTCGTACATACATTTTGATGTCAGTTGTCAGGGAGTGTACGCATATCTTTAGGTAGAGAACGAGAATGCAACTATCGACTTCTTCTACCTGGAAGTCCTAGCCCCAACCCATGTTATTCTATGTATGTGCTTACTCACTGCCACATAGATGTAAATTGGCGGACTTAACCGCCACCGAATGAGCTTGCTTACTGAGGTCCAATTCAAAAGAATGATGACTTTGATCACAAACTGATCAACCTGAGTGCAAGAGCGACCATCCACTCTGAACACACCACCCTGCTTACGATGGATCGGTGAGGGGTACGAGGTCTGTGGGTCCGCGGCTGTCTATGCGCCAACACTGTTTGACATATATGGTGTCTACAAAAGGCAATGAAATAACAGGACCTCGATGGGGCTCGAGTTGAGGCAAGACCAGTTTCACGTTCTCAGCCATGCATGCAAACAGCGGACAAGAAGACCGGAGCACCGTCAGCTCTATTCGAGATTGGAGATTTTTAACCGCCTTGTTATTCTTCTGCCTTCTGCTCGCAATCGGGTTCGTATGCTCTGGCTGTTCCTCCCTGCTACGAAGTCGGTCAGTTTGGCTGATCAGAGCTAAACATCCTTCGTTTCAGCGCTAGCATAATCCCTTTCTTCGTGATAGCTCCAGGGCAGACGGTGTCAACTGCAATACTCGTCGGGACATACATCCCTATAGCACTGGCCTGGGCCGTGCTCGCCATCTGCAATCTGGAATGGAACTACGACTTGGATCGGATGTGCTTCTCTACGTACGTACACAACGTCATCTTTACCTTAAAGGAGATTGCTCCAAAACTCCATTCATCAGTACGGAATGTTTTCTGTACTTAGTCTGACTGGTGTAGTGTGGCCTTATTCGCGCTGGGCCCCGCCCTCGTTCGATTAATCCTTCTCTACGCGAAGAACCAGGAGATCCTTCTTCTCTCCCTCATCCTTTCGTGTACAGGCAACTTGTCGTACCACGTGGCAACTTCTCTGCATTTGTTCCTGAAGATGGCTCTTGCTCGATCGGCGATGGTTTGTGCACCAAAGAAGCCATCGGGGCAAGGTCTAGAAAGCGGGGCAGGACCCAGGTCCAGGTTCAGCGGCTAGCCTTCTGGGCTTTTCTCTCAATTCTGCCATTGTTTTACCCAGAAGTAATAAAGAGTATTGTTCTGCCTACATTTGTCCTCTCCATCCCAAAGACAGAAAGAATAGCATTACTCGATCAATCAATCCCCCAAGAGTCTCTCTTATAATGATTCACCAAGTTGGATCGATCAAACCATATGCAAGATGCTTGACTGATTATTAATACCGAAAAAAACCAAGTGATGGATTGCCAAGAGCTCCATCTGCCTCAAGCTTATGAATCCTGCGTCGTCCAAAGCATTGCGCGGTGGAACTACTAAGTCTTTTCGTCCAACCATGATTCATTCACTAACTAACATACGCCTATCGATCACAATAAGAAGGGCCCTCACGCCTGTAACAGCTACTCCGAGCAGATAGATAACGAAAAAAAGAAAAGATTCCGCTGCTAACCAACCACCTTTTCCTTTTTTCGCCTCGGACTTCTCCTCAGGACCGGTTTCTTTCCCGTCGAATCGACTAGATCTGAAACCAACACGACGACGGTGTTCAGCCTCTCCTTATATGCTGTAATTTCTCTCATAATAGCTTCAATTTCAAGCCCATTTCCCGCGGCCTTTGCTTCGGCCTCGTCTTCGACATCGTCCAGTGATTTCTTATTTGCTGCGACTCTTTCTTGGATATCCTCGATAAATTGTTCGAACTGTTGCATCCGCTTCTCGAGGTTACCGAGCCGTTGCACCCGCCGCTCGAGGTCATTTATCCGCTCCTCAAAGTATTTGGCATATTGGCTCGCCGTGGATTGTGTCTCTTGCTGCGACTTCTCACATTTCTTTCCCCAGGCTTCCAGATCGGTAAGCCGGCTATTTAGGTGACTGATGTTCCGGTTGTTCGCATGCAGGTGCTCCCCAAGATCAGGAGGCGGCCAGAACCTGATGGATGGCTGCCCGGTATAAGGATGCATCCTGGCGGTTGGTGGACACACCCTGGCGGTTGGTCTTCAAACACGGTTAGCGCAACTGAATACCGGAGGGAAAATCCTCATGGGGTCACCTAGAGCCATTTGTGCGCGTCGGGACCTGAGTAACCTCTTGGGGCTGACTTCGTGAAGCCCTGTGTTCAGCCATCAAGCTTGGTACAAGGAAGGAGAGGGAGCGAGTAATGGAGGAGATCGAGTTGGAATCGACTTGTTGATTGAAGATGGAGGATGACAGTGACGGGCAGGTGCCAGAGTTCTCCTTACCTACTTATACAATTTATCGAGCGTAATAGGAGGATGTAAGTGGAAGCGCCGCATCTTGGAGTGCGTCCGTGCCGCCTGGAGAAATGTAGAACGCAGCAGGGCACCAGCAAGTCATTTGGCAGGTGGAATTTGCCAGTTCAAAATCCGTGACTACGACTTCTTTGCTTATGCTGACCATAAAACCAGATCCGGATTTCCAAAATAGACACAGGGAGCCATTCAGCTCCACCCACGACCCGTAGGCTAACATAAGTTGCCAGCAGCAGAGACAACCGGCATTTTCCCTGCAGCGATAAAGGGCGATAAAAATAATCTCTGGCTGTCACATTACTGCCTAGGTTGATGCGGCGCAGCCTCAACATCAGAGATCGAAAGTCTATGGCTCAAAGTAACCTTCCAACAGGTTAAAGTAGCTCCGTTTAGAGAGTATCATACTTAATTGACAAACGGATGGAGGGATGGAAGTGAACTACTTTAAAGTTTGACCTGCAGGTCGTGCCAGAGCATAAAATATCTTAATGTACTACTTACTGGTACTGTACCTCAAGGAGAGGTCCATGGTACCCTTACGGAAGTACTGTGCGTAACCGATCCTTGTCCAAAGGTAGATAAGGTAAGGTTGAGGGTACCTTAGCTTACATGTACCATACCTCACCTACCTTACCGTACCTAGGTAAGGTACCTACCAGTAGGTAAGGTACCTCGGAACGCGCGGCAATCAGCCTTACTGTACCTTACCTAAGGCACGCTAAACCTTACTTCAACTCCTCCATTACCAGGTTGTAACGTTACCTAAGGTACGCACCATCTCTCCATCAACAAAACTACCAGGTACCATACCTTAGGTGTATTACCTACCGTAAGGTAAGTTTATCTACCCCACCTCTTAACTCAGTTTTCAACTCAGCATGCTAAACTTGTCGAGATACTCTGTTCCTTACCTACACAATGCCTGCCGCCGGGTGTCAGCATGTCATTAAGATGTGGGTCAACATTCCCACTAGCGATAGATAAGCAGAGGTACTCGTAAATGGTCTGCTTACCACCTAAGTAATGTGCTTTGCAGTACGGGTGGACCTGTCGACGTTTGTATACCTTAATGATTGATGACAGGCTCTGTAGTATTACCTATGTTACCGGACAGTGTCAATATTCCCCCTCAATGCCTGTGACCACAGCCGGGAGCGTTATTATAGCCACGATGCGTCTTCGCAAGGCCGAGGGACCCCCATTGCGATAGGCTCCGTGATTTGCACAGCAAGTCAGCTTCCCGGCGGCCAATAGTAGGATATAAAAGTCTAGGCAAGAAGGGGATCTCCCAACTCACGATTGTCAGGGGAAAATGGAGACCAAAAACATTATTGGAGCTGGTGAGCTCTCCGACCGACCCCTTATTGCCTAGTTCTCACTCAGTCTATGATCCTAGGGGCAGGTTCAGTCGTGCTCCGACAAAAGCGCGGGGGCACCGATGTCGCCTGCAAATTGATCGAAAGGGGTCATTACCAAACGATTCCGCCTGAAGCCATGAGGGAGATGGCTATCATGGCTAAGTTATGTAAGAATGTCAGTGACGATGACGCCAAAAAGCATATCGTGCAGTTCTACGAAGCCGAACTTGACGATCCCAAGTGGATCAAGCTGTATCTCGAACTGATGGGTGGTGGTACATTGGCCAATCTGTTGTGGGACCCCACGAAGGCCGTGAACGTTCAAGATTTCTCCAGACAACTTATGCTCGGGCTCAGTTTCATTCACAAGCACGATTTCATCCATCGAGACCTTAAACCCGCCAACTTACTCCTTACGACGGATCAAAAGGTGCTCAAAATAGCCGACTTTGGCTTGTCGAAGCTCCATGCGGAACACGCGTCCCATACCATAATGGTAAGCAACGACACTCCCAACTTGGCGTCTGCAGTGGTGCTCAGTCGTCAGGTCTGCACTCTATACTATCGGCCCCTGGAGCTACTCTTGGATTTTATACAGGGTAAGGACTTACTTCGCTACGGACCCGAGGTAGACATGTGGTCCGCAGGATGTATCGTATGGGAGCTCGCCGAACGAAGGCCCTTGTTTGCGCAGAAGAAACCATCACAATCACCCGTGAGCTCTTCCAAGGATCAAGTAAAAACGATTTTGGAGTAAGTAAATTGATTCACCCTCTATACAGCCTGGAGGAACAGAGGTCTAGCGTTCGAGGCTTGGAGCAAGATTTACCTTGGCAGGCGTTGACTTCACCTTTTAAAATATTGAAACAGCCCGTTAAGAAAGTACCTTAGTATCTAGGGATTCAATTGAATGATCTGGCATCTCCAAGTCGTATTACCCGTTTTTGCTCTGAAAGGGAGTGGCTCGATAATGCTATGAACGAGGACGAAAGCAGCTGCAGCTGGTATAATGCTTACCTTCATACCTCCACGGAACTTCCTACTCCAAGCTTTCTTACGATCTTGGGGCCCTGCTGGTCCAAGACGCAGCAGCTATGTCAAGTTGTGTAGCTGGACGGAGAGATTGCTCGATTGGTTTTTGCTAATGTGTGCGCTTAGGGTATTTGGTCTACCGTGTGACGGAGCCAACGTCAAGATTGAGCAACTCGATTACTACCGTAAGCTACCCATGAGAAACGGACCTGCCGCCAGTCTTCACGGGGCTCACTACCAATCACTTGTTAAGGTGACCGGCCTACCGCAACCGCTAGCTTTGCCCGCTTACCTTACACCGGCTGACTCGATTATTCAGGCTCTACTCGTTCTCAACCCAACCCAACGTTTAACCGTCCAGGAGGCTCTTCGTCATCCATACATCTCTAAACGCCAGTAGAGAACTATTGACACCAATCAGGTTGTGATCCACCTGTAAATAATGCGCCGAGGGTCTGTCGGCTTCCTGGGTCTTTTACAATGCCAATGTACCAGGCTCTAACTGTGAAAGATGGCTATCGTCTTTTCCCGTCCCGATGGGGTATTACAACGGGAGAGGTCAGCGGTAGCGGCAATGCTTCACGTGGACATTCTAAAGACGGCATACTGTCATTGCCCTACCTTGCCACTGGTTTTTCACGATAGGTCATGACCTATTTCCGGCATCTCTAGCAAGTCAGCCCGGATTGTCCGCTGGAGAACGGCCTGTTGTTAGCTACAGGGCTGTTCATTCGACGCCGCTGAAAAGTCCAATCAACTCAATCGCAGAACCGATACTGCCAAGCAAAGGCCCAGCCCCTTCACCGTCTTCATGAGTATACACATACCCTGTTGGCACCAAAGTTTGTCCCTTTTCCAAATGAGGATTTCGCGCACTTCTCTCTCAGGCTGTGTACCTCTCTATATAGTTATATAGTCCGACTACCCGGTCTCAGCCAGTGCAGACTCCCAAGGCCTTTACCCTCAATGCAATATTTGAAATCTGAATGTACGCTCTCCATACTTTGCTAACAGCGCTTGGTGAACTCGTGCGATAGTCCGTGAACTCTAATCTGCCATGCGGTGGCTCCTTGTTGTTCGTGTTCCAATTTGATTGGCCATACGTACTGGCCGCACATAAGTCAGTTTCGACTGTCTGATACCGCTTGCTCTACCCAAAGTAAGAAAACTGCTGACGCTGTGTTGGAACATTATTGAATTCATGACCTGATAGGCACCGCGCACAGTTCAGGTAAAAGGCAAGTAGAACGCCTTCATCTTCGTCTGTTCTAATGAATGCGGCAGTTCTGTCACGAATTTGGGCGAGGCTTCATCCTTCCGTAACACAATCGTTCGCTCTCCTCCTCGTTCGTGTCTCCAACAATTCCACCGGCACCATCGAACCGACCCCTCAACGGCGACGCGAGCAGCGTCACTTGGAGAACACTGGGGTCAACTGCATTGACATCAGCCTCGATCATGCCATGCAAGCGTTCTACGTCCGCCATTATTAGAATCCACAGCCCGTTCCAACCTATTCCTCCATGATGTCGAGCATCACCGTACCTACGGTACACCCCAGACGCCTTGTGACTGGAATAGCCTGTTAGTTGGAGCTGTAAATGAGATTCTAACTTCGTACTGCTTGGATCTGGAATATGTATCTTCGGTATTTGAGTGCATCCAGGCCTGGGGCCAAGATCCTGACTCGGTGCTAATTTCTCATTGGCTCTTTCAGGGTATGTGTCGTGAGTCGATTTCTGTCAACCCTTTCTTCCCCATGGATGCCACCTTTGAGAGGGCCACCGGCAGCCTTGACTTCTCAGTCCCACCTACTTCGCTTTCCTCTCCCGTGACAGGTGCCGCGGTATGGACAGGCAAGGACAAGTTACCCTCACGATTGAACATAACCTCTCTGGCCGCGATCTAGAATCTTCAACGCCCTGTGTCGGGAGTTGTACTACCTCATCTGGACGCGTTGCACCCAACATGTCATCCATCTCAACCAATTCCTACCATCGACAATCCTTACACTCAGCCAAGTCTTTCCGATTGTGGATATTCACTCCAGTGGTCTTGCGGCTGAGGGTATCCCGCCCTCCACGTCGGCCATCACCAAGTTCATGCACACCACGATCACACTCCGTTTTAGTGAATTTGGTAAAGAGGAACGGCTTAACCGACGCTTTCCTTGTCATTGCTACTGGGGATCCTATTTTGAATCCTACTTGGAGCCCTACTGGGGTTTTTACTGAGGACTCTTCAACCGCTGAAAACGCATCAAGACCTCCCAAACAATCAGCTAACGTTACCAATGCCTTGACCGATGCGTCGCCCAAGCTATTAGTGAATTCCGCATCTCATTTCCAAACTACCAGTTTTGATTATTCTCTTCTAACACCCTTCTTCCTCACGCTTTACCATCAAGACTGATGATATGTAGTGCCTGCTCGGCAGTTGCTTGTAGTAATGCTCATGTTTCCGCTTTGACTGTGGAGTATCGTTGACATTGCGATTGACTGAGTATGAATGTCCTCTAGATTTTCGCATGGTTGTATGTTGTATGCCTCAATCACGATCAATGGAGCAAACAGCAGGAACTTGGTTACTTTTCCAAATCCACCAAACTCCACGGCCTCCGCATGTGGCACCGTGATCATCTGATTGAGATCTCCTCGCACAACCCAAGCCACTCTTTGTGCTCTGCAAATCGTGTAGCCAATACTTTGTCGTCTCTATTGTAATCATCATCATCAATTGCATAAGAGGCATAGCCATCTTCAATCCAGGAAAAGCTGGATAAGGATCTCAAGATACTCCCATTTGTTGCGTGGGGTGTTTTGACCGAAAGTGAGGCGCTGTCTCCTAAGAACCTGCGTCTAAACTTGAAATGACCGATCTTCTTCTCATCTGCAGCGCGGAGACTGGTAATGGTGGGAAATTGATCCATTAAATTCAACGGCCGTATCCAATCAACACCACCTCCCGTAAACTCCAGATTCAGTGTACAAAGAGCTTCTGACGTCGCGAAGACTCGGGCAGAGGATCGTGGAAGCTCAGCAATACGCTTCAGAATACTGGCATTGCTACCGTATCTATCCAGATCTATGCTAAACTCACAGTCATCTGAGGGTACTTGATGTAAATGATAATATCCGGTGTCGCTGAAGGCGCAATGCCGTTCCCCTGTCGGTAGGTAACCCTCTGACTGAAGTGCCTTGCAAATGGCTGTGTCAGAAGTGGGAGTCTCTCTCCCGACTGAGCTGTCAGCGAAGCTTATTGTCAGAGGATAGAGAGTCTCCTTAGTCTTAATTTCACCATTGATAAGTCGCTCGACTATGGGACCTGTAATGAAGCCTCCGCTTACGCCCAAGCTTCTGATTATGGCGCCCGGGTTGTTGAAATACTTAGATAAGGTAGGAATCAATGTACATCGACTCTTCAGAAGTGCGCTTGCCGTCTGCCCTTGAAGCGGATAGAGCGCACGAACCACGGCCACCGCCGTGGGCAAATTACACTGCAAAAGTACTGCGTGTAGGCAGTCATAATTCAGGTCTAGTAAGCCCTTCATGTCTCGGCGGAATTGGGGTTGGGGTGACGGAACGGCATTCTAGAGTTCGACAGGCGTTACTCTAAATAGATGCAACCCATCTCTTATGGCCTGTAAACTGTCAGCGGTGACTAGGTGCTTATTATTGATCTGTCAGCTTGCGTTCCAAATACCAGTGATCATGCTTCAATGCGTAATCTGATTAAACCATTTATATAAGAAGAAGAGCTGCGCTTGGCCTCCTTTGACGATTGCCATTATTTCTACATGGCAAGCCCGAGTGGTAATCCCCGGAAGAGGAGATCCTCGCTCTCACACATTCCACCTATTGTCGAAGATAAGAGACCTAGGGTGTCTGATATCGATGCGCAAGGGAAACAAGTATCATTACCGGAAGCAGTATTGAAAAAAGCCAAAGAAAACTTGATGGACATAAAAAACCAAGTAGAAGATACTATCAACATGTTGACATTCCCTGATGGTGTTACAGAGCCAAGCGGAGGACGACAGGAAGGCCCAAAGAAACGTAAGAGATCGCTCAGTCCCAAGGGACCAGCTAAAGCGGTAAAAAACCCAATGGCAGCCAATCAAACTATACCCATGAACCACAGTGAAATTGTAAGAAGTCAACCGGGATGGATTTTTAATGAGAAAGAGACAAGGATCCAAGGTATCATTTTGTGCTTGGCCATACTTCAAAAGGTTGAATGCGATCCAATAGAATTCTTAGAAAACATGAAAGTCGTAACACAACTGGTGGGACTTGGTTCACACAAATTTCAACCAACTCGGATCCTCTATCTGAACCTAGACAAGATAGACAAGTATGTCTTCCCTCTTTTTCATGAGGTAGATGTGCACTGACATGTCATAGATTTACCCAACTGACACCGGAGAACCTTGATGCTCTGTGGAAAAAGCTGGATGTGATGGATACAGATAAAAAGAGTAATGAGGGAATGCTTAAAGAATACTTCAACAGATCAATAAATCTCATAGATCATACTAGAGGAGAACTCTAGTGTTCACTCTATCTCAACACATCAGCTGAAAAAGAACCATAGTCTAATCACAAACTACTGAATGCTGCGCACACTTCCATTGAGACATGTACAACTGAAGGTTGTTGAGACAACAGTAGAGAGTGTCTCTATTTCTTAGCCTACAATCAGGCCAGGTAAACACTAACTAACTAAGTTATGATTGCATTCTGTCAAATGAGCCAACGGTGACAATGTGACTGCAAGATGACTGTTGTTTATGTTGGTACTCATGCCTATTATGGCTTAGTACAAGGACTCGAGGACATGCCGAGGCATTGCCTGATTAGGCTTAGTGGCAACCTCCTGAAAAGTTTTCATATTTCTATCATTTACTCTTAGTTAGTTAGACAATATTACTATCATTACACACCGCTATAAAGCGTATGTCCGATAGTTTAGTGTTCCTTAACATGTACACTGAAGTATAAGTATAATGTGAAAACCTTCTCTTGTAGACACACGAAGAAGAGCACAATGTTTTGCCACAACAGCCACCTCAAAACCAGTTCTATCAGTCACATCTGGCTTCTAGCCAATGGGGCCCACAGGGTCTCAAGGCATGATGTGGTTGAATATAACATCCCTAAGATTGTTACCGATATCTTCAATGAAAAGGGAATAACTCCTAACTTGAATGGACAGCTCCTTCTATTCACTATCAATCTCTACAAATGGAAAGTGAACTACTTACTGCGAGACTGCAGCGAAGTGAAGTCCAAAATTCAGTTGGTAAGTTCTGGAACGTTCTTTCCCAGAACCCGCTCACTTTTCAGACCTTCCAGCAAGATAGACCTTGCATTTGGATTGATCAAGATCTGACAATTGGAGATCTTAAGACTGTTAATCTGAGTGCACCAGTTGATCTGGAGGCTGCATTTGGACAGACAGCTCCCCTTCCACGACAACTGCTCAGGGATACTCACTCTGATGTTGATTATGGTATTGACAATCGGAGTTCTGGCCTGTGGTGTGACCGGGAGGAGCCATGTGAGAAACCGCAGTTGCTGCCTGGAGATATCGATATAGACATAGGTGATTCAACGGGAACCCAGACAATCGGATTGTGCACAGAGCCTCCAGACTCGGAGAATGAATACCCTTGGTTTGGCCAAGAGGACCAGAGTTCGGGCAGCGAGGAAGACTTCCAGGCTCATGAGCGCGCACTTTCGTCCAAGCGAACTCATCTAGACGTGATTGACGAAGCCTCTGCCCCTGCAAAACGGAGACGTTCATCACGCAGAAATGTCCTGGTAGACGATATCACCGTTCTCGCCCCACTCTCGGGCATAATGCTCCTCCCACGAAAACCCAAGCGCAAACACGTTTTTGAAAAGTTCAAACTTCACAGAGGGTTGGCGCCTGAGATCGGTTCTATGCTGTCACTTGAAAGGGTAATGGAAATTGGAAAACGGCAAGACACTGATGACGGACTTGAAGCCGATGAAGTCCGGAACTCCGCAAATACTGAGAGCCAGCATCAAAGCCAGATAACTCTTCATGACGCAGTGGACCTTGGGTTTCCCAACAGCAGCTGCTTAGGCGACACTGACGATGATAGTAGCCCGGTGACCCCGGTGTTTGATGCCATGGTTGTACCGAGAAATAACATGAAAGAAGGGCCGTTGCAAGAGTTGGATCCTCTTGAGAGCCAACTTGGGAAGCTGAAGGAAAACACTGCTGTTCGCTTTGAAGATTTAGTTCCCTACAAGAGCACCAGTAAGGCCGTCGCATCAATCAGCTTCTTGGCCGCCCTAACCTTGGCAACAAAGGGTTCCTTAAAGATATACCAAGAACAAGAGGAACACTCGGAGCATATTTGGCTTGTGGCAGGCGCGTCAATCCAGCTACCAGGCAAGACATAATGAATTTGCAATATATGATGGCCCTTCCCGTAGCTTCAGCAACAACGACGCAGGCGAAGATTCATTACGCCAGACAATATGTTCACTCATGTGTCTGGAAGCTCTTGACCAGATAAAATTAGATTGCTTATTGAATAATTCACGCTCCCTCCGCGAACACATCTCTGATACTGTGACTGGGACAACAGACCACCCAACGCCACATAGTATTCATGCCCGCATAACACATACCCTTTAACCCCCCTCCCGCTCATCCTCTCCCAGACCCGACGTCTCGCTGTTCCGCAACCTCCTCATAATTGCCGCCCTCACCCCAGTCAACGCCCAGAGCAACTTCCCCGCCTTGCCGCCGCCCCCCATTTCGCCAGGTCTTCCCAGCTCATGCGTGACCCCTCACCTTCGCCCAGACACCCAATGCCAGCGCATGTATACCAGCGCTTCACAACATCACAAATGAAAGCCAACTTCTCTTTCAACTGATTGACAACAATGATGTCCTCAAAGCAGTGGGCGGCGCAGCCTTTGGGCGAGTGGCTTGCAGCAGGATGAGGACAGGATAGAAGAGCATGTTACAGTTGTTGAGTGATTTCTTGAGGAGGAGGCGGGTGCGGACCACGTGGGTGGCGGCGGCATCAGAGAGCCCGTAGAAGTCGACCCGTTTGCTGATGTGAAAGATGATGAGCTTGGTGTGGTTGGGAAGTTGAACTGAGGGGGCAATGTTAGTGAGATAAGGAAGAACCTCAGAGGTGATTTGAATGCTGAAAATTAGCATGACTTACCTGAAATGAATCGCTGCCGAACCCCCAGACGCCTACATTGCCGATGCATTGATAGAACTTGACAAAAGGTTGAACACTTGTTTGGTTGAATTTGGGTTTCCCTCTGTCCAAAGTGATCAGTGTCGAAGATTTGATCACTTCATCCTCGCTCTTGCTCAGACCTTGGAGTTCAACTTCGAGAGCCCTCCCAACGTGAAGAGCCAGAGTGCGGTGAAGGGCGGTCACAGGGGGAAAGACAGGAGGTTGAGGTCAATCGAGATCGTGAAGTACTTCAAGAAGATACTCGACCCCACCTGCATGCTCCGCCTATGACGTCGATGGAGTACCTATCAGCGCTCTTTCAGGCAGAGGGGTCCCCGGTGCTTACTGTCAAGATCATCGTGTGCTCAGATAATTGACAAATCTGTTGTACAACTAGACACTCTTTCTCTTCCGATACTCGTAGTTATTCTTTTCGGGGTTGAATTTCTCTATGATCCCACCTTTCCCGACTTCGACTTGAAACTCAGTCAAGTGAACGGCGACCACACTTGATGCCCAGGTCGCCGCGATAATTTGATGCCTCTTGGGATACGTACTGAGTCCGCGCTTCTTGAGATGCCTTTGCCCCCCGCGGACGGCGATAGAAGTCAGTGAATCAATACTGGTGTTCGGGTTAGTCAGATTCATTATAGAATCAGGGTCAGTAATGTGTTCTGGTCGCCATTTGTCAGAATGTATGCCAAAAACATGTTATTCATTTCCTATGGAATCTGGTAGGAGCAAGTAGTGGGCGTGCTACTTGGTCAGGTTACTACTATATAGGTCCATTCCTTGAAAGCAAATTATTAGTATAGCTGGGACTCCATAGAAACCTAAGCAACAATAATGTCGATTTCAGAGGCAGAATAATTCTCAAATTCCCAAAGGAAATGAAGATATAGGTATAGGTGGTGCACCGTGTGCTGTTGGGTTCTTTGCGCATTGTTGAGAGGTGAATTCCATGAAAACCCTACCTAACTCAACAGCAAGCTACCTGGTACTAAGCAGCAACGGTCGAGGGTGTAGACTTTTTGAATGGAAACACATAATTGTCACAAGAACCTTTGATCATTATCATGTTGTTCGTCTAATTGTGTTCTATGTTGCGGTAATAAGGTGGTGGCCCACTTAAGAAGGAAATTTAGTGCGCCAACCCCTAGGTACCTTCATGAATGACATGTCGGGCTAATCGAACTGTGGAAATAATTTGGCAATTTCAAGCAAGGTTGTCAGAGATTTTTTTGGGCCTTTGAAAGTAATCTCATGGTCATCAGATTTGATTCTGAATTCAACAATGGCACAGTCACTCATGCAACCACCTGAGCAACTTGTTCCATACTCTTGCACTTTGTTGCCTGCTGAAGGTGGAGGAGAACGTTGAGTTGGATAAGGAATCCGGAAGTCAAAGTTACGAGGAGTTCTGTCAGGATCTTCAGGATCTCCAAATCGAACATGGCCATGAGGCATATGGTCAGGATTGTAGGGTCTGCTTTCAACACTTGGTAGTGGTCGCTCAATATATTCTTTCTTGATAGGGCTGGGTAGGTGAGTTGGTGATACCTCATCGAATGTTCTTTTGAGGGGGCCATGCTTTTCATGAGGTGAGATTAAACTTGATGATGTCATTTTTTGTCTTTGTTGTATCTTTCACAATGAATAGAGTGGTTACTGATCGCAGTATTTATGTTTTCTTTACAACCTAGATTGTGGCTGACAGAGTAAAAGATCATTATCTGTCTTTTGATCTGTCTGTAATGGCATACTAGGTAGATAAGCTACCTATTAATTGATTTGTTGTTGGTAAGCCAAGTCAGGCGTAGAGTAATCTGTTGTTTTTGATCACAGTACAATGAGAAATACAAGAAGACTTTGTACACTGTGTTGCAGCAAATTCAAAAGTCTGCTGAGCGTGAATGTCTTCTACTGACAGATCATCACAAAAAACTCTTGTTAACCCTGAAGTTCAGATCCATCACAATTATCAGCAGGACCCTGATTTTGTTTGTGGTCTTTATCTAATTAAACCAAAATCATCAAAGACTCCAAAGCTCTCTAAAGACTCTGATCTAGAGTGTGTTGTTGTACCTGACAAAATACCTCAAGCGGCAAACCCTACAGATTTCAGACAGACATACAAATCACATTGTTTTCAATTCAAGGGTGGCAGGCAAAATGGAAAATATTTGAAGCTTGATGTCATAAAAGAGGCCCCGGGATATATTCTTGCAGCTGGTATTGGACATTGTTGGCACATGCGTACATTGTTTGATTTGAATGATTTTGATGAAAAACCCCTTCAGAAATTTGTGAGCTTTACAGAAAAGAATTCGCATCTTATTGCTAGGTATTACCTCGTCAAGGCTACCATAAGAACTTATGGCAAAAGTCTTCTTCAACATGAGCAAACCTATTTAGGCTGTGCCACCAACACTACAATTGTATCCTTTACTCTTCTTCTGATGCAGATGCCTATTTCTAACCACTTAATCAAATATCTTATTAAACAGGTAAGAGACTCGTGATTTTGCAGATTGTAGCTGATATTTAATCTAGACCTACCACATCTTAGAGGCTTTAAAACAAGAAAAGGTCAGCATGTTCAAAGGAGAGCTAATTAACCATCTGCATGTTTGCGCTGTTGAACTTCGACCTCATGAGTTTGCAGTTCATCTTGGTAAGTTCACTTTCAAAATACAAAAATTGATTGAGCTAATGAGACACTAGGTCCATGCATCAATGGGTGTGATATTCCATCATATGGAGAAAAAGATATGACAAACACCATCTTTGATGACTTTCTGAAAACCATGATCGAGTTGAAACCAGACATGACTGCTCTCATTGAGAGTCAACAAGCATCAAATTTGAAACATTTGAAAATCTTGAAAGAGTCAATAGATATGTCTATAGTACATGAACAGTTAAAGAAACTATTTGCTACTTCAGTCACTGTTACTAAAGAGGAAAAGCCTTTACAGAGATCTTCATGAGGGTCAACAGTCAGTTTTATACCTAATACCAATGTTATACCATGATTGGGGATTTTGGTTTTCGAACCTAAGCTATACAATAGATGAAGGTTAGAAGTATTTTTCAAAGAAGCCTTGTGAGTGTATATCATCAACCTACCGTGAAAATCATCTAGTCATGAGTTGGTAGCCAGTATGAAGAAAAAGATCAAAATACAACATGACTTTTACCTAACCTGCCAATCATCTCTCTTTCGTCTTGAGAAAAGACAGCTGACCAGTATCTGAAGCAGTTGCATCGGAGCTGGAAGAAGAAGAAGAGAGCTTGCTTGTTGCTGGGTCCTGATAGAGTTCATCTGTAGAGGTCGCACTGACATATGTTACCTGCTCCGGAGCGTGTGTACAGAATAATGCTACTGCTTTTATAGAGGGTCAGCAGCACCATAATAGGTGTGAAGGTACTGTTTGGATATTTTTGGATGTATGTATGTAAGCGTAGCTTGTCTGAACCTATCTGTAGATTACATCTGTGCAGAAGGGTGTTACTGGCAAACCATAAGTCGAGCTTGTCCCTTCTGACTGTGACTACCTTAATCCAAGCGACTACATGTGCACAAGGCCACTTCATATCCTTACGTCCTCAAACCTACAACTCTCCTCGAGGCACCGTCGGACCTATACCTATACGAATGTCGCTTTCCTATTCCCCAACCTTGTCACTCCCTCCGTCTGTATCTCCCCGCTATCTGGGAAAGCCCCAAAATCCAACGCACTAACAGTGTGTTCGGCCGGATCCGCACTCGTAATCGGAATCTCGACGGCCACAGAAGTCGTTTGCGAAGTGGGCGAACTCAAAGGTGCGATTGCGGAGCAAAAGCAAGAACAAACGACAAGGCCATCGGTGACGGTTCCGGTGCTCATTGAGGGAAGGTCAGTATCAGGGTCGCTCGAAAGTTGGTAGATTTTGACGGATGCGATGGACCAGTAGGCTTCTGTGAAGGCAGCCGGGTTATTTCTAACGAATTTGGTGCAGGAGGAAGCCATAGAGGCACATGAGCTGGAGGACCAGACGCTGCCAGCCCAGTCACCACAAAAATTCGTATCTATAACCTAGTTGACGTCAGTGTTTCTGTTCAAGTGGAGTGTCGCAAGACTGACAATCTGCTGGTCCTGGAAGTGGGCGTCAAAATTGCAGTTGCCCTGGAACTGCGCGAGAGGAGGACCCCAAGTGCTGACGTCGGGGTTGTTGCGATCAATGTCGGCAGGAACTTGGCCCCTGGGGAAGAAAAATATGCTGATGTAAGATGAAGTCCACTCAGTAGCATAGACACCGCCTTTGATGGTGTTGAAGCCCACGCCATAGGTGGTGCTCGCAGAGGCTTTAATTTGACATCCAGCATTCTTCGCCTGACCAAGTGCGTTACCATAACAGTCTGTTGTATTAAGTCTTCCTGTGAATGTACCGGTGTTGATGATGGAGCAACCGGGGCTCGTGTGTAAGGTCATATCGTTCTCAGACTGCTGGTTGATACCTTCAATGATATCAATTTCACCACCACTAGGCCAGTCAGGTCCAAGCATCCAGCTAGAATCTTCATCAGCAATCACCATACTTGTGGAGCTTGCAAACCTCACAAGGCAGACCAAATGCCGCAGATGCCACCGGGCATATGTGTAATGTCGGCGATAAACAGACCATGATTATAGGACTCCTTGCCGATAAGGCGAACACTTGGTCTGCCACTCTCTGAAGCTACGTTGATATGATCAACACCTATATATATTTCGCTCTCCGTACTTTGAATCAAGCCAGTGCTCTGGGCCGTGTTTTGATCAACGTAGGTGACATATCCATGGTTTGGGTCGTGGTCCTGCAGATTGTTTAGTAAATCTAACAACAAAGAAATCCTTCAGAGAGATGCGCACAGTGAAGAAGTTAAAATTATTGAAGAATTCTGATGGCGTATAACTGGCATTGAGAATGTAGGCGGCCATGCTGAGGTTGGCACAATATGTGTGGATCAGAAGTAATGTGAACAACATTCTGGCAATGGCCCTCATAGAGTGAGCTCAGTAGGTATGAAGCAAATATGAAGAAGAATGCAAATGAACCCTATATCAAAAGCTCAGAAGCAAGGTCTAGACTAGCTTCATTGAATTATTATCTCACCCTCCTTCCAGTTGCATCCATTGCGGCTGTGTCAGTTATCATATGGGGTTGTGTCTCACCTGTGGAAT
>JAABVA010000602.1_pt1 | contig 44463 bp, 43 predicted proteins | sample 5560331 | NCBI WGS metagenome assembly JAABVA01 (sample SAMN12812661, study PRJNA571458) | rock metagenome | isolation source: Antarctica rocks | place: Antarctica: Victoria Land, Mt New Zealand sud | collected 2016-01-07 | reverse complement strand
TGGTTGTCATCTCGACGCACAAATTAGCTGTTGGCTATGGTGGTGGTGCAAGACGGGATCCACAAAGAAGTGAAGAGCCTACTGTGTTAGTGCGCGTTGCGGACCTGGAACTGTTGCGCGGCGACCGCGTTGGTTTTATCGGTCCCAATGGGGCTGGCAAGACAACCGTCTTACGCACATTGATCGGTGAATTACAGCCAATTGCTGGGCAGGCACAGCTTGGGCACGGTGTGCGCGTCGGCTACTATTCGCAGACACACGCTGGTCTCAACTATGAACGTACCATTATCGACGAAATTCGACAGGTGAGCTTCTTGAGCGAAGAGGGGGCACGCAGCTTCCTGGGACGTTTCCTCTTTTCCGGTGGCGATGTGTTCAAGTCAATTGGCTCTTTGAGCGGTGGCGAGCGTAGCCGTGTCGCATTAGCAAAATTGACATTGCAAGGCTCTAACCTGTTAATTCTCGACGAACCAACAAATCACCTCGACCTACAATCACGTCAATTTCTTGAAGAGCTTCTCAGCGATTTTGATGGCACATTGCTGTTTGTCTCACATGATCGCTACTTCATCGACAGCCTAGCCACAAAAGTATGGGCTATTGAAGATGGTGTGTTGATCCCCTATATGGGCAACTACACTGACTATCGCACGAAGAAGCAACCCATCCTGCTCGACGTACCTGCTCCAACCACGAAGAAAACGGTTGTCGCCACTACCAAAGCGACTGCGCCAGTCGCGAAACCGAATAACAAAAAAGCCCCAAAGGTAAAGGTACGTACTGTAGAAGATGTTGAACGCGACATCGAAAAGGCCGAGGCACAAGTCAAGACCGTAGAAGCTGCCCTGTCAGAAGCCGCTCTCCATGCCAATGCTGAACAACTGACACAACTATCAGCCGATTACGAACAGGCCAAAGCAGTGGTGGACGATCTCCTCGTTGAATGGGAACGCTTGGCCGACGATATGGGAGCGTGATTATTGAGGCACCTCTGTTTGAGTGAGGCTGGTGTCATAAAAAGTTTTACCTCTCACATATCATTAACGTGAACGATATAACCCCCACGTCCCGGATTGATTCATGGCATCGCCGAAAGTGCCTTGCCATCCTCCACTGCTTTGAGCCGTACCGATAAATATTATCGTATTCGAGAGAACATTAATGGAGAACTGAATGTTGCCAGAGTGATCGACAGTGCCATTATTCACGATAAAACGCGAGTTCTCCAGAGTGAATATGCCGCCGATACTCGCTCCGTTCTCCTGATTAATATTCAGGCTGATCGAGCCAGAACCTCCGAAGTTGCATTGGCAGGTACCTGAATAATTACCCGTAACGTCAGGATACTGGTTCTGATTGTATAGACGAATGCCAATACCAAGCCCTATCATGATCAGAAATACAACCAGTCCTACTACGATGCTTACTTGTCTTCGATTAGTTGCAGAACGCGGTGGAGGTGACAGTTGCAGTTCATCTTCATTTGGCAACATAGCTTGTCCCTCCTGGTTCTGTCCGATAGGTATTCAGTTCTGTATAAACTCATTGGCATTCATTATATAAGTGTATCGAGTGAAAATCAACTGTAATAGCCTATTAGTCCTTTGGAGACAAAAACGTTGGAGAAAAAATGGAAAGAGCGTTCACGTTTCATCTGAACATTTACAGCCAAACTCACACTAGCTAGACATGGTTTTTTGTCCAGATGGACTGACCATCCTTGTCCGGCATCATACGGCTTAGTGTTGGAGTGTAGGGGCCTGATGTATCACGCCCACGCACGAACGAAGCGATGTGCGCGTCCCTTCGTTCTCTAGCGGATACTATCAATATCGCGCTTCTAACATAGGTTTTTAGTTTATGTGCATACTCTCGCCGTTGCTGTTCTGGAACAGGCTCTTTAGGTCTTAGAGTTGTATTAAATTGATCGTTAAAATAGCGTGGAATAACATGTAGGTAATAGTGCCACATATCTTGTTCACCCGCAGGTTCATTGTGTTGTCTTAGTGAAACACCATCACAATGATATACCTGTTTTAGCGCGACAGCTATTTCTCATGCTAAATCTTGGATGGCATAGCCTTCTTTTGAAGGTAAAGTATAAATGTTCTCTACATGAAGGTTGGGAAAGATAATTACGGCCCCTAAGTTATTGGTTTCCAATGTGCTGCTATTGTAGCAGTGACGATCTCGTTTTGATAGATGATATTTTGTGGTTTACTTATTGGTTCGCTCTCATGTCGAATGCCGTTCAGAAGAGCGCATAATGGGCAGAAATAATTGTTAAGAACATATTAAAACATAACTTATATATCTTTCTTGGACAGCGTGTATTTCTAATTGTTATTGTATGCACTACCTCTTCCTACGTACTCCTGCTATCAGGCCACTTACCAAGCCGATAATCGCTAACACAAGAGGAAGCACTGCTGCCACCACTAGCCAACCACCCAGGAAGATGAGCGGTTGCAGTAGCCTTGCATAGGCTTGTAACTCAACAATAATCTGCCTGTATACTGGTCGATAGCCAAAACTTATGCCGAGTATGGCTGCCGCAAGCAAACTGAAGATGAGTGTGACGAAGACACGGAGAAAACCATAGCGATACGAGCCACGCGCAGCATTGACACATAAAATCGCCAGTCCTCCACTTTCTAAGAGGAAGGATAATGCGATTGGCAGCGTTGGACGCACTACTGGTAATAATCCACCGGCAATGCCTAGCATGAGACCTACTAACTGCACCACAGCACCTACAAAGAAGGATATAGGCCAGCCGCGCCTCTGCTCAGAAGCGATCAACCCATTTTGAGGGGGTGTTTTACTGCTATTTTGTGCCACCGCGATACTGGACATAATGTTTGTCTTGATGGCATAACTTTCGGGATTGCTGGCGTCTAATTCCAGGGAGTGTTCAATCGCGGTGAGTGCTTCCTGATTGCGTCCCATGTTTGAGAGCAGAACGGCACCCATACTCCAGGCAAGTGCGTTGTTAGGTTCTTTTTGACGCAACTTATCGACGGTAATAAGTGCCTCTGGAAATCGGCCCATCATACCAAGAATCTGGCTTTTCAGCGTCAGACCAGAGCTATCATCAGGCGTGAACTGCAATGCCTGATTAGTAAGGCGCAATGCTTCCTCTGTATTTTGCATCTGAAACAACCGCATAGCTTGCTCGAGGAGTACGCTACTTTGTTGCGGTGGAGAGGGTGACATCTGCGCGGTTGCGGTTGCCTTATAGGAACTTTGTTGCGCCTGAGCCGTTGGCGATGAAGTATGTACACTCACTGGCGACGACTGCGGTGGATAGGCCGATGGAAATGTGGGTGCGCTCCGAATGTTAAGTGCGTCTCCAACCAGTACGATAGGAGCAGGTGCCTGCCCAAACACTTGTGGACGTTGTTGCTCTCCCAATATGTTCGTAAGATACGTGTACAAGCTTTGGAGCTTGCTATTTCCTGCTGCGTCAGTGGCAGCACCACTCAAACCGACAATCATACGCAGCATGAGCAGACCCAGGCCACGTTCTCCTGTTTCAGCACCGAACTCGTTGCCACGACAGGAACACATGAAGATACGATCCCGTTGCTGTTGTAGCCCTACAAGTAGCGTAGGACCGAGTAGTGGTCGCACATCGAATGATGTTGTACGGCGTGCATTCCATGCCTGCCCTGTCTGGAATGAGTCCAGAATGAATACAATTTGTGCAGCACTACTTCGTGTTATGACTTGTTGAGCAAGTGTAAGAAGATTCAAGCCCGTTCGTGGGTCACTATAGCTGGTATCGGTCAATGCAAGACAACCATTACCACTGTTCGCATCAACAAATGCTTGGCTTGCAATATAAATAAGCACTAGATCGTCTGGCTGAGCGACTGAAAGACACAGTTGTAGTATGAGAGACTCAACGAGGTCTCTTGTTGCGTTTGCGCCGTAGACATATTGTACGTTTGCAGGTTCCCACTTGCCTCCCTTATCATTCACCAACCATTGTGCAAATGCGCGTGCGTCATTCTCGGCAAACTGTAACGGTTGAAATATAGTATCCTGGTAGTTATTGACACCTACAACAAGTCCAAGGCGTCTGCCCATGCTATTTCCTCGCGTCTAACATACTTTTTGTATTGTGTAAGTATTGTACGCCACTTCGTCTCTTCACAGTGAGAAACAGGCAAAAATAGGTACTTTTTGGATATGCCATGAGTGATAAGGTACATTTGCACACATATAAAAGGGGATGTTGTATATTTTTATTATCTTCCACTTAATAAGGAAGGTTAGAGAATAGAAAGAGAACCTACATTCATGAGTTTTGCAGATTCAGTGTTTCCTAAAACTGTACAGGACTTACGACAACGCCTGCTGGACCATCCCTTATGGGAACAGATTGAAAATGGCACATTGGATAGAGCAAGGTTACGTATCTTCGCGTTACAAGATTGGTGGATAGTGCGTGAGGCATATCGCCTGGATGCACTTGCCATCGCTGGCGTTCCTGAACTGGATGTACAGGAACTTCTCATCGGTAAGCTAGCGGCGAAAACAGGTGGCTATAAGTTACTGTTGCGCTTTGGTGAGGCAATAGGGCTATCACGGGCCAATTTTGACGCGAGTGAGCCATTAGCAGGCTGCATGGCGCTTTCAAATTTCTTTTTTTATACCATTGCACATGGAACACCCGAAGAAAAGTTAGCGTCGGTGAGCGCAAGTGAGGATATCTTCGTGCAGATATGCGCTCGTATCGGGCCTGCACTGATGCAGCACTACTGGTTAAGTGAGGAGCAGGTTGCGTTTTTTACGGCGCATAAGCAGATTGGTGAGCGTGTGACGCCCGTCGATGAAACGCTCTTAGCGCGATACACGTCCGAAGACGAGCTACAGCGTATTGTGCGTGCGGTCCGTTTAAGCCACGAGTTCGAGTTGATGTTTTATGATACCGTGCTAAACACGCCGTTGTATTGAGTCGCTTGCCGTGAGGTAAGGCGATAATACTACAGTGATGTCCATGAACGGATTAGCTATCGATTTCAATCTCGTACTCTTTCGTTGCCTCTTCTAGCGTTTGATTGAGAGCACTAAGCGCGGTATGAGGATCGACCGGCTCTTGCATTGCATCGGCCTCTGCATCAACACGATTCTTCACGGAAGGTAGGTCGCGGCGCAGGTCTTCAAGGAGTTCTATAATCTTACTTACTTTCCGTTCTGTTAAAAGGGTCAGTTGAAGGTCGAGATGGCGTCTCTGTTCCGTGAACTTTTCCTGGCGGTTTTGTGTCACGAGAACGATAACAGTCATGAGTAAGGCACCTATACTGACGATATCTTGTAACCAGGCAAATGGAGGTGAATCAATGAGCGGAATGTTTAGCAATCTATGATACACGTTGACTATAACCCATACTACAATGATAAGCAAGATAATATATACCGCGAGAGGGCGCCCTAATGCACTTGCAGCTTTTTCTATCAGTCGTTGGTGATAATTGACTTTGCGTTCAGCATTTATCCGCATCGCAACAATAATTTCAATATCCTTATCGAGAATGTCCGTTAGCTCTGTTATTCCTGCTTGGTTGTCGGCCATAATGCATGTTCCTCTCATTCCTTTTCCAGCATGTTCGACTCTCTCAACGTAATGTATTTCGTATCTATAGTGAATACGTTCGACATGCTTGAAGTGGAACAGTTGGTATAGGCTGATATATACTGTGTTTAAGCAAGAATGTAATTATCTTCTCAAAATCTTCTCCGCCTCTTCATACTCTCTTTCCCTCTTCTATAAAAAGAAGACGCGGAATTTGACCGCGCCCCATAGACGCCAGGCAATCGCTAGCGGTGGAATGACAAGCGAGGTGACGAGCATTTCTATGATGTGGTGTGGTGCATGAGATGTGTGTCGTAGTCGTTGCAGAAAAAAACGTCCAGTGAGCCATCCCCATATACCAAGTCCACCAAATACCAAAAATCTCGTATGCTTTGCTAAACCGAGAAGTACGAACAGTAAAGCTACTACAATACTGTAATACTGCCAGGGAGGAGTAGCCTGAATCTTTTGACGATAGAGGTGCGGATGCTTCTTGTAGAGCAAGGCGTTGAACATGCTTTTGCGCTGCTGTTGGAGGCAAGTACCCCAACGTGCAGGTCGCACAGGATGAAGAACTACCGCGTCTGGAACTGCAACACATTTGGCTTCGCGCTCTAGCAACGTGAAGAAAAGATCGCTATCTTCTCGCCAGGGGGCGGTGAAGTGTTCATCAAAGCCTCCAACGCTTGCGAGTGCATTTCGGCAGTAGAAGCAGTTCGCGGTTGCAAATTCACACTGCTCAAGTTGGGCTGTGTTGTACTCATAATCAGTCGGTTTGTCTGGTAAAGGAACAATAACTCGTCCCGACGCTCCTACAATCGTGTCTGCAAAAGCTGCTACACCGGCTTTCAGCCAATCTGTATCGGGCACGCAATCATCATCAGTAAAGGCAATCACCTCTCCTGCAGCAGCACGCCAGCCGCGATTTCGTGCTGCTGCAGGACCGTGAGGAATACCTGTTACCGGTAAATAGTAGATAGTATGCCCGCATGGTTGCATCTGCTGCGACCAGCACGCCACCTGTTGTCGCGTCTCTTGAGAATCTGCATCATCAACGATGATAATCTCATATGTGGCTGGATCGAAGTTTTGAGCGACCAGTGCAGCCAGACAGCGTTCAAGAAGATCGGGGCGTTTGAAGGTTGGTACCACAACTGAAACACATACTCTCATGTACGAGCCTGAAATTTTTCAAGCACAAATGAACCAATCACAAGTGCGTCAAGCGGTGAGGTCCAGAAGCACTCGACGGCATCGCGCGGTGTACACACGATTGGCTCGCCACGAGTATTGAATGATGTATTGACGAGAACAGGGACGCCGCTCTTTTCTTGAAACGCTTTGATGAGATCATAGTAGAGGGGATGTTGTTGTCGGTTAATCGTCTGGATACGGGCTGTCCCATCCACATGGCGTACCGCTGGAATCAAATTCGCCTTCTCAGGCAACACGTCATAGACGAAGAGCATAAATGGGGACACATCAGCGGAAGCGAACCAATTAGCGGCTTCTTCTTCCAACACCACGGGTGCCACAGGTCGGAAATCTTCGCGGTCCTTGATCTCGTTGAGACGTGCTTGCATGGAAGCGTGAATAGGTGAGGCGAGAATAGAGCGTGCCCCTAGTGCGCGTGGACCAAACTCCATGCGATGCTGAAACCAGCCGATGACCTTATCTTGTACAAGCATCTCAGCGACTTCTTCGGCAATATTTGTCAAACGTCGGTATGGCAACTTCGACCACTGGAGAAATTGCTCAATCTCGTGGTCATGGTACTGCGGTCCGAGGAAGGCATGGTTCATACAAAAAGAGCGTTCATTGGTCTTTCGCTCAAGCGCATCAATCCAGAGCGCAGCACCTAATGCTGTTCCCGCATCACCAGCAGCGGGCTGTACCCATAGCTGTTTGAATGGTCCTCGATCTCGTAGACGCGCATTCAGCACACAGTTAAGCGCAACACCACCCGCTATACAAAGCACATCAGTTTCAGTAACTTCATAGAGCCATGATACAAGTTCGAGGACTGTTTCTTCAAGCACGACTTGCAGCGAATGCGCTATGTCGTAGTGACGCTGTTCCAACGGTCCTCCCTTCATGCGTGGAGGCCCGAAGCGTTCTTCCAAGCGCGGTTGCTCAATCGCATACTGACCGTTTTGGCCTACACGGATGATTTCACGGAAGTCAGTAAGGTAACGAGGTTTGCCAAAAGAGGCGAGTGCCATGACCTTATACTCATCTGAAGAGTGGAGAAAACCAAGATATTCTGTCACCTGCTCATAGAGCAGGCCAAGCGAGTGTGGGACGTTCACCTGGCCGAGCCATTCTAGCTTATTGCCGCTACCGAGGCTATAGCTCGTTGTTGCCCTTTCTCCACGTCCATCAAGAGTCAGGACCGCCGCATGTTTAAATGGGGAGGCGAGAAAAGCACTGGCTGCATGAGCGAGGTGATGTTCCACGAAATGCCAGCGAAAGGGACCATTGGCATGGACTCCGCGAAAGCGTGCAAGTAAATGGTGAGGCACACCGCCGGAGAGATGTCGTGGGGCATTGACGATGGACGAGAGGAAGAGCGGGTCCCATGCAGCTTCCCACTCCTCAGCTATTGGATGTGCGCTCGGCTCTAAAGGAAGCGTAAGAGTGACATCATTGCGATGTTGACCGAGCAGCAAGAAGGGATCGTATGAATAGGCCACGTGCTGAACATCTGCAAGAGTAATACCACCTTCCTGGAGACAGTAATTGAGCGCGTGAAATGGTAGTTCATAGGTTGAAAAAGGGAGAGGGCGCTTGCCATGCTTGTTGTGTGTGAAGCGTTCTTCTTCTGCCGCCGCAATCACCTGTCCATCTTGAAGAAGACAGGCAGCCGAATCATGATAGACTGCATTGATCCCCAGCGTGTACATCTATGCACCTCCTCGGATAGTCTAGCGATGATAAGATCGTTAGCATGTTCGACTACTAATCAATACGTTCTAGCAGAGCAAAATGTGACAGCGTACAGTGATATCCGTAAAGCCTGAAGTTATAACATGAGGTAGAGAAACCCGCGAAAAAGCGACTATCTCTACCTTATTTTCCTCACCTTGTGGACCGTGATCGAGCTTGTCGTGGAATTGGTGTACGTCCTGGCGGCTGACTCGGTCTCGGTCCAGCTTTCACTGGTGCAATGGGTCTGGTGACTGCTTCATGCACGGCCAGAGTAATCTCGTCTCCATGATGCCATGTCTTCAACGGCTCTCCATCGAGTAGGTGGTACGTCGCTTCCGTCGCTGTCACATTGACGCGCAGATGGCGACCTCGAAACACAATGTGAAAGGTAAGCCGCTTGATGCCATCTGGAAGCCGTGGTGCGAAGAAGAGAGAACCGTCGCGCCAGCGCACACCACCAAATCCGGCGACCAACCCCGTCCATGCTCCGGCAAGAGATGCTATATGGAGTCCGTCCCGCACATTATGCTCCAGGTCATCGAGGTCCATCAGTGCGGCTTCGCCAAGATAGTCGTAGGCGAGATCAAGCTGGCCTACCTCGGCGGCGAGGACAGCCTGTGTGTTTGCTGAAAGTGAGGAGTCACGCACCGTCAATGGTTCGTAGTACGCGAAGTTACTTACCTTCTGCTCGGCTGTAAATGCGTTACTACGCAACTGCATAGCCAGAACGAGGTCGGCCTGCTTGATAACCTGCTTGCGGTAGAGGTCGAAGTATGGAAAGTGCAAGAGCAAGGGATACTGCTCCGATTTGGTGTCGGCGAAGTTCCACACCTCGTGTTCGATAAAGGACTCGGCCTGGGGAGTCACTCCGAGTTGCTCATCATAAGGAAGAAACATCTTCTCAGCAGCTTCGCGCCAACTCGATGCCTCGTTGGTATCTACACCAAGAGCATGTGCCTTCTCCGGGTGACGCTTCACCGCCTCGGCTGCCTTTTGCAGGTTATACTGCGCCATTAAGTTCGTGTAGACGTTATTATCAGCTATAGCACTATACTCGTCTGGTCCAGTCACACCATCAATGCGGAAGCGATCAGCCGCATCGAGGTAGCCGAGGGACTTCCAGAGCCTGGCTGTCTCAACAAGCAGTTCGAGACCAACCTCCTCCTCGAATGCAGTATCGTCAGTCGCCTCCATATAATGGACAACCGCATAGGCGATATCCGCGTTGATGTGGAATGCGGCTGTGCCTGCGGGCCAATATGCCGAACACTCTTCACCATTGATGGTACGCCATGGAAAGGCTGCCCCACTCAACCCTAGCTGATGCGCTCGCGCCTTTGCCTTGTCGAGAATTGAGTGACGCCAGCGGAGTGCATCAGCTGCTGCATGGGGTAGCGTCAGTGTGAGTATCGGCAGGACAAAGGTCTCCGTATCCCAGAAAACGTGCCCGTCGTAGCCAGTGCCCGTCAACCCTTTCGCGGGAATTGGGCGACGTTCTCCACGCGCACCTGCCTGTAATATATGGAAGAGAGCAAAGCGCACTGCCTGTTGAATCTCTGGGTCGCCCTCAAGCTCGACATCTGCACGTGCCCAGAAATCGTCCAGGTAGGTCCGTTGCTCGGCAAGTAGTCCCTCCCAACCAGTCAACCGAGCGGCAGTCAAGGCGGAGATAACCTGATCGTGCATCGCTGATCGGGAACGTATACTAGACCAACCATACGCGATGAGCTTGACGACCCGCAAGCGTTCACCTGGCTTGAGTGTCGCGGTGACAGATACTCGAACAGCGTCGGGATAGCTTTCAGACTCGATAACTGTCTCAGATGGTCCATCAATGGAATGATCCATCGCTGCTCCAACACGTAGGTTGCTGACCCGTGTGTGATGAACCATAAACCCTCTGGTTCCCTGAGCCTGATGCTCCTCACTTACCAATGGGGATGCAACAACAACGGCTGCTCGTGGGTCCTCGCTGGTAGCTGGGAGAGACTCGTTGGCAACCAGTTCTGATTGCATAACGACGCGCACCTGGGCATCAAGCGGCTCAACCTCATAACAGATTGCCGCGATAGCCCTTTGTGTGAACGAGACCATTCTTATGGATGAAACCTTGACTGTGCGTCCTGTAGGTGATGTCCAGTGAACAGTACGGCGAAGCACGCCGTCTCGGAAATCAAGCTCCCGCTCGTGGCTCTCAACCTTGCCGTAGCGAATGTCAAAAGGTTCGTCATCGACGAGAAGACGAATGAGTTTCCCATTTGTGACATCAATGACTGTTTGTCCGGATTCGGGATAGCCATATCCTCCTTCTGCATAGGGCAGAGGATGCAGCTCGTAGACGGAGTTCAGGTAGGTGCCAGGAAGTCCATGTGGCTCTCCCTCATCGAGGTTGCCCCGCAGTCCGATGTGTCCATTGGAGAGGGTAAAAATGGACTCTGTTTGCGCCAACATATCAAGGTGAAAGCTGTTCTCGCGCACACTCCACGCGTTGACATCAAAGGATGGATGCTCAATCATAATCGTCCTACCAGTCCTGTTATATCAGAGACAAAAAAGTTTCCAAAGCAATTTTAGGAATCTACTTTGCTGTCCATCCACAGTCAATCACCTGTGCGCTCCCTGTAATGCCACTGGCAGCGTCGGTACAGAGATAGGTGACAAGCTGCGCTACCTCTTCAGGCTCCAACAGACGGTGAATAGCTCCTTCAGTGACCATAATTTTCTCCACTACCTCAGACTCAGGAATGCCATGAACACGGGCCTGATCCGCTATTTGTTTCTCGACAAGTGGAGTTCGCACATAAGAGGGACAGATAGCGTTACAGGTGACACCGTGTTCTGCCCCCTCTAATGCGGTAACGCGCGTCAATCCCAGAAGGCCATGTTTGGCAGTTACGTAAGCCGCTTTAAATGCAGAGGCCCGTAAAGCATGGACCGATGCGATGTTGATGATACGTCCCCACTTGTGATCGTACATGCCGGGGAGGACAGCCTTCGTTAGCAGAAAAGGGGCAGTGAGCATAATTTCAATAATCTGCCGCCACTTCGCCTCTGGAAATTCCGTAATGGGCGATACATACTGAATACCCGCGTTGTTCACCAGGATATCTATTTGCCCCTCTGCGGCAAGAGTTTCAGTGACCAGGTGTTGTAGTGCCTCTCCATTTGCCATGTCGGCCTCCTGGAAACGCGCGCCCGACAATGTAGAGGCGGCGGCATGTCCTTTTTCGACATCGATATCAGAGAGCGTCACCTGCATTCCATGTTGTGCGAAGTCACGGGCAATAGCTAATCCAATGCCTGAAGCCGCACCTGTTACGATAGCCACTTTGCCTTCTAAGTTTTGCATATTCCTCTCTCCTGTTAGAATTTACTTCTCTGAACTCGCTTCGGTTTCCTGCATATATTTGATAATTGCCTCACCTGTCAGCACAACGACACCATCTTGATTGATGCAGTCGGTACGTAGTGTTACCAGACGTTTCTCTTCACGCAATGCTATTACCTCAGCCTTTGCTGTCACCGTATCACCAATATGAACTGGAGCGAGAAATTTTAATGTCTGTCCTACATAGATAGAGCCGGGACCAGGCAGGTCCATTCCTAATACTGCGGAGATGTATGCGCCCGCCAAAAAGCCGTGTGCGATACGCTGACCAAATGGTGAACGTGCTGCATACTGCGCGTCTACATGAATAGGATTGCGGTCTCCACTCACATCAGCAAATTGTACGATATCAGCTTCAGTGACGGTATGAACGCGTGTTGCTTGCGCTCCTATAACTGGAAGTGGTGCTAAGTTTTTCATCGAACTGCTTTTGCTCCTTGTTACCTACGTTTCACTTTAAAAAGGTCTGCAAGAATACGGCGCATCCTTGTTTGAGACTCGATAGATTGCCTATCGCTCTTTGCCAAAACATGAGCCATGAAAAAGTTGTACAACGCGACACTAGCGTTTGGTCCTCGTGCATCGGTAAATGTGCCAGCAGGACTCCCACCGGACCACGCATGACCCAATCCACCAATTTTCCAATAAGCTTGCACTTCATTCCCATTAACAGCATTCCACGTAGCTACAGCGTAAGCGTATCCACCTGGCACCTTGCCCGAAACAACACTTGTAGGTTGCTTAAAGTCAGCGGGATAGGTATTATTGGAGGCGAGGTAATCGGTTTCCATCCATTGTTGCACTGTCTGATCGCCATTCACGGAAGCGACAGTGGTATCGTTTGTGCCGTGGAAAACAATGGTAGGGACGATGCGTGTAAGATTGTCCATAGCAGTATATGCCGCGCGTCCTTGCTGTTGTGGGTCAGGTCCACCGCGCCGCATTGCCCGAAAGCCATCGTTCAAATTGGTAGCCGCTTGATACTCTAGCCCTGAATGCACACCAATAGCGGCGAACACATCAGGATAGGTCACTCCGAGAATAACAGACATCGCTGCCCCTGCAGAAAGGCCAGCTACATAGATGCGCGTAGCGTCTATCGTCCAAGGTGTACTATTCTGTTGCATCGCCTGGACAATACCAACAATACTAGCAGGTTCACCACGACTCCGTCTCTGGTTCGCGGGAAGAAACCAGTTCCAGCAGAGATTCTGATTGTAGGTACTGGTCTGCTGCGGATAGACGACAATGAAACCATACTGCTCCGCGAGTAGGTTCATGGCTGTGCCAGTAGCGAAATCTACCGCTGTCTGAGAACAACCATGCAACATAACGAATAAAGGGACGACTGTCCCAACTTGATAGTTCTGAGGAGTATACACAAAATACGGGTGCTTACCAACAGGGTCGTTATACATGTACTGTTGCCACATAATGCTCCTAGCAGAGGCAGAGAATAAGTATCTTCACACCAACAAGATACAAAGTAAGGGCCTTCATCATTCCCCGAATGCGGCTGCCTTCATCATTCCCCGAATGCGGCTGCCTTCATCATTCCCCGAATGCGGCTGCCTTATTGATGTGAAGATGTGCGTTTTATGCTTTTGAACGTTGCTCTAGCCAATCTCGCAATTGAGGCCAGAGTTTCTTCTTCGCTTCTCCGCCGGTCAGAAGTCCTATATGTCCGGCATCAAGGACTAGAAACTCTTTATCTTGACTGCTGATGAGCCTCATCGTAGCTTCTGCTTGCGGTAACGAGCAGATGTGATCTTTGGTACCCGCGATATTGAGTACTGGACAGGTGATATTCGAGAGGTCCACACGGCGTCCTCGCAGCTTGATTTCACCTTTCACAAGCTTATTCTGCTGATAGAACTCACGTATCCATTGTCTGAATGTGTCGCCTGCGAATGGCACACCGTCATTGACCCACTTATTCATAGCAAGCCACGTCTCCATAGGCTTGTCATGCATAATGCGGTCCCACATCGTCACATACGTACCAACGTAGTTTGTCACAGGTTTGACCAAACGATTGCCTGTGTCAACCATCTCTCCGGGAATGTTGCCTAGAGCCTCAACGAGCAGATCAGGATTGAAGTATTGTTCGCTCGTCATACGTCCATACAGTCCCATTGTTTCTGGCGTGAAGTCTGTGGGAGCGGTGAGCAAAATCAGGTTCTTGAGCGGTTTTCCGGGAAAGAGTGAAGCGTACATGGCGCTCATGGTTCCACCCATGCAAAAACCCAGAATAGTTAACTCCTCCGCATGAGAATTTTTCAGCACCTTTTTTATCGCTCGTGGAATATAATCTAAGACATAGTTCTCGAATGTAAGATGCTTATCCTCCTCACCAGGAGTACCCCAGTCGAGCATGTACACATCGAAGCCCTGTTGCGTCAGGTATTCAACAATGCTGTTTCCTGGCATAAGGTCCATAACATAAGGACGGTTGATAAGGGCGTAAATCAGCAGAATAGGAATTGGAAAACGCTTTTCAAGGGAAGGCTCATAGTGATACAGTTTTGCTTTATTCTTGGTCCAGATTACGTCTTTCGGTGTGCTTCCTGTCTCGCTCTTTGCCCCCTCTAAGAGAATTCGCATGCCTGTCGCATATTTTCTATAGGTATTTTCAATATCCGTTACAGAGGGTTCGCTATGAATTGTTGCCATGTGGCTCTCCTGTTGAGTCTGTACATCATACATGATGACTACTTCACGACATTTGTATTGATCTAGCACATTCTATACTATTGTTGATTTTCCTGCTGGCTTGCGCTTTTCTTGTGAGCTTTGCGCGGAGTCCCCTCACTGGTCGGAGCGAGTTCAGCGGTGCTTTTCTCTTCAAGCTTCTCTAATGCTGTCAGGACTTTTTCGAGCTTGCTCTCTATCTGGTTTAGCCGTTGTTCCAGGCTAGCAGTTGTCTCAGTAGTTGCCACTTGATTTAGCCGCTGTTCCAAACCAGCCACCATCTCGGCGGTAGCTACCTTGTCTAATCGCTGTTCCACAGATGTTAGCATTTCAGTAGTAGCTACCTTGTCCAGTCGCTGTCCCAGACTTGTCACTGCTTCCGTAGTTGCAATGTTCGCATAGGCATCTCCGAAGTTCTCCAACGAGTCTTCTATCGTATCAATTTTCTCTTCCAGATTAATGACAAGCGTTGCGACATTCGCGAGGTCTGAAGTTGTTGGGATTTGGAGTTGTTTGAAATACTCGTCATTCGCGCGTCGGAAGGCTAAGCTAATGCTGGCATAACTCTCTAGGAAAGGGCGTGTGGACTCTAAGAACTGCTTCGAGCCAAGGGTTTCCTCAACCACTTTTGACCATTGTTCGCTTGTGGTATCATACCATTGCTTGAACAAAGTGAAAGGGTCTGTTTGCAAAGGATTACCAGCAAGAAGTTTGCTTTGAGCCTCTTCCATCATCTTGAGCCATTGCCGGGTCAGCCCTAGAGGGTCTCCACCCATCTCAGCCGCTTTTCGCCATGTTTCCATTGTAGCATTAAACCACGTCTTCCAGGCATCTGTTGGTTTCATCATCTGGAATGGGTTGAAGGGTATTTGCTCCTGTGTCTTGCTTACACTGTCGCCTATGGTCTGTATCCATGCTTGATAGAGACCGTTGGAGTTTGTTGTTGCTTCCGCGCTATTTTGTACCGCGCTCAACCACACCTTAGAGGTTGTCTCGTTCCAACGTTTCCATAGCTCTATCGGATCCACGGATCCTGTGGTATCTGGGGAACTTGCTTTATCTAACACTATACACACTCCTTACATGGTATACGTCTTTAGAGCCGTTGTTTGCTTCACCTGTAGAGGTCTAATTCTATTACATCCTTGCGGGCAATCGATATTGTTGATAGGATTGACGAAACGTTTTTTATGTCCCGTCAACATTTGTGCCTATGCCAACAGGGTATAATAGAATTAGACCCCTAAAGAAGAGGAACTACTGATTCTCTTGCTGAGTAGCGGATTGTGCGGCATTCATTCCCTGTTTGGCAAAATGCTGTGCCGTTTCCATTCCCTGCTGTGCCGAATGCTGCGCCACTTCCATTGCGTGCTTCGTAAGTGCCTGCGCGGTCTCTACTGCCTGCTTATAGCTGGCAAGAGGGGCGCGGAACATGTTCATGTATGCATCGACATAGGGAAGAGTCAAGAGCTGTTCCTGCTGTTCGCGTGTCTTCTCTATCACGTCCTGCATCAATGAACGTGTGGCTTCTACGTGATTCTTGAAGACCTCTGTTCCACTCTCTACAACGTTCTGAGCAAACGCGGCGTTACGCCTTTGAGCCTCCGCAGCACTTTCTGCGATTGCTTGCAGCGAACTCTGGGGATTCTGTGACTGCCCGGCCAATGTCTGCATTAATGCCTGTGTAGCTGCAGCATGGTTCTTGAGTACTTCAATTCCACTATCGAAGATACTCTGCGCGTATCGCATATTTCGCTCTTGCGCCTCCACAGCATTGCGAGCAATTGTTTGGTTTGTCTCGTACACTGATTGACTCAAATTTTTAGCTGTTTCGTTTATGTTCGTATCGGTCATTACCTGGTTCCTTTCACTGTTCGTTCTCATTCTTGCGTGTCGATTGACCCGTGTAGAGATCGAAAAACGTATTCATTATCTTCTGGTATTGGTTCAGCGACTCTGTCCAGAGCTTCAGATATGCCTCACCCGCTTCTGTAATTGAGTACACGCGTCGGGCCGGGCCAGCCTCAGACGTGTCCCAACTAGAGCAAACAACTCCATCTTTCTCCATTTGCCGCAACGTTCGGTAAAACGTTCCTGGATTCATTGCATGCAAACCGAACGTGGACATTTTCTCCATTAACTCGTAGCCGTAGGAGTTCCATCCCCGCAGCATTAAGAGAATGATGGGAACGTGCCAATTTTTGGACCAAGCCTCAGTGCCCAAACTGTTTTGTCCGTTGTTCCCATTCTCTTCTGTCATAGCGCCTCTACATCCCTGGATGCAATTCATTAATATGTTGCTTCAACATCTATATGCATTTTACATCTAAGTGCATGGTTTTGTCAAGGGGTGGAGGATAGAACATGAAAACATTTGGATATCATCAACATTCCATAGTATTCGCCGCCTTTGAATTATCGGTTAAGATTTACCTCTTGACAATCCATATACCTTCCGTGTACCATCTATATAGATGGATAGGAGATGATAACATGACTGAAATTGAGAAAACAGAGAAAATCACGATTAACCTAGGGCCTGTGGACTTAGGACAAATTGATTTGTTGGTACAGGAGGGCTTCTATTCTAATCGCACCGATTTTATCCGTACTGCGATTCGCACTCAGCTTGTCACTCATGCGGAGGTTGTCAAGCGCACGGTAACACGCAAGACGATGGTACTCGGCGTGCAGCACTATACCCGTATGGACCTGGAAGCTGTACGTGCCGCTGGCGAAACACTGCATATCAATGTACTCGGCTTAGTGAGCATCGCTGAGGATGTCTCGCCAGAACTCGCTCTGGCGACCATTAACGCGATTGAGGTGCTTGGAGCCTTTAGAGCCAGTGCAGCAGTGAAAGTAGCCTTAACAGGACGTATCAGGTGAGTTACACAGATGATCAGGGTAAGGTACTATACAGAAAGAAGGCGTCAGATGAATAAACACATGCAAGACACTATAGCTGAGGCTACGCGCCTCACGCGTGCTGGCCGACTTACAGAAGCAACCGCAATGATTCAGCGCACCCTTGCGAGTCAGTCAGCTACTACTGTAGTGGAGACTGAACCTGGCTGTGCTGATGCACCAATCGAGGCAGTATTCCGTGTTCTTGATGCTCCCTCACCTTCAACAGAGACAGCGAGAGAGAGTGGTACCCACGCTCACAGAACAGGCGAATCTGCAACTGTGCGTCCTGCTGTAACACGGAGAATGCTCTTCCCAGACACACTGCGAGTACCCAACGGCATGCCCAAGACCATAGAAGCCACACCCTCGGTTATGTCAAGCGTGGTGTCTTCCTCTATCCACACAGGCGGACAGTTTGTGGAGAAGACTTATACCAATACGGCTGGGACACGCTCCTACAAGCTCTACATCCCAAGTGGCTATACAGGACAAGCGGTGCCTCTGGTAGTAATGCTCCACGGCTGTACCCAGACAGCGGTGAATTTTGCTACTGGCACACGCATGAATGTGTTCGCGGAAGGTGGGACGTTCCTCGTTGCCTATCCTGAGCAAGGACCCTCGGCTAATAACTCGAAATGTTGGAATTGGTTTCAGGAGAGCAATCAGTGTCGCACTATGGGCGAACCATCTCTTATCGCTGGGATTACACAACAGGTTATGAGTACATATAACGTCGATGAGAGACGAGTGTACGTCGCTGGTCTCTCTTCTGGTGGTGCTATGGCTGCGATTCTGGCTGCGACATATCCTGACCTCTATGCAGCAGTTGGCGTGCATTCCGGCCTTGCCTATGGTGCTGCACATGATCTTCCCTCTGCGTTTGCAGCAATGAAACAGGGAAAACGCCAACGCATCCAGCAACTGACGGAAGCCATCCCACTGATCGCATTTCATGGAGATTGCGACACAACTGTCGCTCCCGCCAATGTGGACCGTCTGATTGAGCAATGGTTGCAAGAAGGAAGCGATGGGCGAGACAGAAAAATGGAACGAGGGCAGGTCGCTAACGGCCATGCCTATACCCGTTCCATCTACCACGACAGCAGGAATCGAGCTATCATAGAAAAGTGGATGATCCATCAGGCGGGTCATGCCTGGTCAGGAGGAAGTCCCAGTGGGTCATATACCAATCCAAAGGGACCTGATGCCTCCGCTGAAATGGTGCGCTTTTTTAACGAACATCCCAGAAGGGGGTAAGCTACTGTATCCTGTCCTTCTGGCTGATCAGGCTTGCTTTTTCTGCTCCATGTAACTGTTAAGCTGACTCAAGAGTGCGGTATGGACTGTCTTCACACTTGGGTCGGCGTCCAGTTCCAGGAGCTTACGTTGTTCTTTATAATAGTCGAGTACATGCGTGGTTTCCCGGAAAAAGATGTCCAGTCTTCTCTCTATCGCTTCTCCTGTATCGTCGGAGCGTTGATAGAGTTCACTACCATCCTGATCACAAATACCAGGCACCTTAGGAGGACGAAACTTGATGTGGTAAGGATGTTGATGAGCGCGGCAAATATATCTTCCAGCAAGTCTACTCATGAGTTCCTCGCGTGTGACATTGAGATAAATTACAGCGTCGATCTGTCGCCCAATGCTCTGCAATTCGCTGTCTAGTGCTCGCGCCTGGGCAAGATTACGTGGAAAGCCGTCTAACACAATACCCTGTTTGCTTTCTGACTCCTCAATAGTCGTCCGTACCATTGCCACCGTAATTTCATCTGGAACCAACGATCCACGCTCAACATACTCTTTGGCTTGTAGACCAAGTGTTGTTTTCTCCTCAAGAGCTTTACGAAATAGATCGCCAGTGGCTATGTGGCGTATACCAAAATCCTGAGTAAGTAATGCGGCCTGTGTCCCTTTCCCTGATCCTTGAGTACCAATCAGGATAATGTTCATGTTCTTCCTCCGTCACGGATGTTGGGATGCTTCTTTGTATCCTTGTATAAAAGGCTTGGCATGCCGCCAAGCGTACTCTTATTGTAGTATACTTCATAGAAGTGGCAAGCGCAAAATAGGTGTGTTATGAAAGAGATAATCTACTATCTTTTGAAACAGGATTTTCAACCTATCTACACTTTGCATATATATGATATAGCAAGGCAGAGTATATGGGAAAAGTAAGAAATACTTCCATGTCTCTATATAGAATCTCTTTTCTATACAGGAAGATGCATGAGAGCTATGCCCCTTTGCAGAAGCACCCCTCTTTTTATACGTTACAAATTCCTGCAAAATATGATATACTAATTTCTAGGGATTTCGGAAAACAACAAAAGATACTCTATATGTAGAGTATATATATATGTTTTTCGTATCTATATGCGAGTTGTATCTAAAGGAGAGGAGGGGTGAGTTCCGTTTATCTTAACCTTGATGCTAGCAGCAGAACATTGATGTTTACAAGCAGCGTGTATTTGAAGGAGTTATAGATAACATGAATAAGCGACTAGATGGACAGACAGCTATTGTTACTGGAGCAGGACGTGGCATTGGTCGCGCCATTGCTTACGATCTTGCTGAAACAGGCGCGAACATTGTCGTAAACTACGTAACAAGCGCAGACGCCGCGCATGAATTAGCCGAAGAGATTGAGAGACTCGGTCCCAAGACATTGGTCATACAGGCAGATGTCACAGACTATGAGCAAGTAGGCGAGATGATCAAGCAAACAATGCAAACCTTTGGACAAATTGATATTCTCGTCAACAACGCTGGCATTACCCGCGACAAAACCCTCAAGAACATGAACAGAGATAACTGGGACGACGTAATACATGTCAACCTCGGTAGCGTTTTCAATTGTACTAAGCAGGTACTCCCCTTTATGCTTGAGCGCAAGAGCGGCAAAATCGTGAACATCAGTTCGTTTGTCGCGCAAGGCGGCAACGTTGGTCAATCAAATTATGCTGCCACCAAAGCCGGTATTATCGGCTTCACAAAGTCAATCGCACTCGAAGTATCGCACTACGGCATTACTGTGAATGCTGTCTGCCCAGGCTTCACCGAAACAGATATGCTTTCAGCCGTACCAGAGAATATTCGTGAGCGGATTCTTGCGAAAATTCCTATGGGTCGCTTTGGGAAACCCGAAGAGATTGCCTCTTGTGTCCGTTACATTGTCACAGAGGGAGACTACATGACCGCTCAAGCTATCAGCATTAACGGTGGAGTATACATCTAACACCCTGTGCTGCTCATTTCGACCTCCACTGGTCGATCTCTCAACGTCAATGATGCTTTGTAAGGAGAATAATTCAGCATGAGTTCCAGCCTTAACTTTGAGAACACACATAGTTTCCTGGTAGAAGACCGTACTTTCTCGCCGTCCAGCGATGTAGTGAACAATGCCAATATTACTGCCTACATGAAGTCCAAAGGCTTCACCGACAACGACTACGAAGCATTTTACGAGTGGTCATTGAAGAATCGCTTCGAGTTTTGGGACGACCTTGCGAAGGAGTTGCACTGGTTTGAACCCTGGCAAACCACCTTTGAATGGACAAACAAGCCGTTCTTCAAATGGTTTTCGGGTGCCAAGTTCAATATCGTCTACAATTGTCTTGATCGGTACATGGATACACCTACGCGCACGAAGGTCGCATACCACTGGGAAGGTGATGACGGCTCCACGCGAACTCTCACCTATGAAGACCTCTACGTTATGACGAACCGCTTCGCCAAAGTCTTGCAGCAATTGGGTGTCAAGAAAGGGGATCGTGTCGCCATTTCCCTGCCAATGATTCCCGAAATCGCGGCGGCAGTATTAGCATGTGCCCGACTAGGAGCGGTGCATATGGTTGTGTTCGGAGGCTTTGCGGCAAATGCGTTGCGCGAACGCATCGTTAACTGCGAAGCGAAGATTGTCATTGCGGCAGATGGTGGCTATCGTGGCGGCAAAGTACTCGAACTCAAGAAAATTGCCGATGAAGCCGTAGCCGAGGCTCCTACCGTCGAAAAGATGCTCGTCGTTCGTCGTACAGGGCAAGACGTGCCAATGAAAGAGGGTCGAGACGTTTACCTGGATGACCTGCTCAAAGACGTTCCTGAAGATACGGTTGTGCCATGCGAGCCAATGGATAGCGAGGATATGCTCTATATTCTGTATACGAGTGGCAGTACAGGTAAGCCAAAGGGTATTGTTCATGTTCATGGCGGCTATGCAGTGGGTGTGTATGCAACCACCAAGTTTGTGTTTGATATCAAACCAGACGACGTGTTCTGGTGTACCGCCGATATAGGCTGGGTTACTGGACATAGCTATAGCATTTACGGGCCACTGATGAACGGTGTAACCAGTGTACTCTTCGAGGGCATTCCGACCTACCCGGAGGCCGACCGTTGGTGGAGTGTTATCGAGAAATACAAGGTCAGTATCCTCTATACCGCCCCTACTGCTATTCGCAGCCTGATGCGCTTTGGCGAGAGTGTACCTGCGAAACATGATCTCTCAAGTCTCCGTCTGCTTGGCTCGGTGGGTGAGCCGATCAATCCCGAAGCATGGATGTGGTATCGCAAGAACATCGGGCGCGACGAACTACCCATTATGGATACGTGGTGGCAAACTGAAACAGGGTCTATTATGATCTGTTCTATGCTAACGTTGCCACTGAAACCTGGAAGTGCAGGCCGTCCGTTTCCTACCATTGAGGCGGTAGTGGTAAATAACGTAGGGCAACCTGTTGAGCTTGGCAAGGGCGGATTTCTGGTTGTGCGACAGCCATGGCCTAGCCAGATGCGTACCGTCTTCAATGATCCTGCCCGCTACGAAACCTACTGGAACACCATTCCAGATGTCTACTTCGCTGGTGATGCTGCAACCGTTGATAAAGACCGCTACTTCCGTGTTCAGGGACGTGTAGACGATGTGATCAAGGTCAGTGGACACCGCTTAGGTTCGATGGAGATTGAGTCCAGTCTGGTCAGCCATCCATCCGTTGCGGAAGCTGCCGCTATTGGCAAGCCAGATGAGGTGAAGGGCGAACGGGTCAAGGTGTTTATCATCCTCAAACACGGGATTGAGCCATCGGACGCCCTGGCAAAGGAATTGAAAACGCACGTTCGTACTAACGTTGGTCCACTTGCCACACCCGACGAATTGGAATTTGTGAAGAGCCTTCCTAAGACGCGCTCTGGCAAAATTATGCGTCGCGTCATGCGAGCGCAAGAATTAGGTGAACCTGTAGGCGACACAAGTACGCTGGATGTCTAGTAATGGCGCGATACATCGTGCCCATTGTAGAGGCACGATGTATTACACCTGTCAATAGGAACACATTGCAAAAGTAATCCAAAAGGAGCAAGCACATGGCACAGCCAGAAGTTGTTGTTTTGAGTGGAGTCCGTACCGCCGTTGGTACCTATGGTGGCAGCTTAAAAGACAAGCCACCTACTGAACTTGCAGCCGATGTTGTCCGTGAGGCGGTCAAACGAGCGGCAATTCAACCGGATGAGGTAGGGCATGTCGTCTTTGGAAACGTGATTCACACTGATATTCACGACATGTACCTTGCCCGTGTTGCAGCGGTCAATGGTGGCTTGCCTGTCGAAACACCTGCATTTACGCTCAATCGCCTGTGTGGTAGTGGTTTACAGGCCATTGTTTCAGCCGCCCAAGCCATTTATATGGGCGATGTGAAAGCTGCTGTGGCAGGTGGTGCTGAGGTGATGAGTCGAGGGCAGTTTTGGGCACAAGGAGCACGCTGGGGACTACGCATGGGCGACGGAAAGTTGATTGACGCGATGGTGGGTGGACTTACCGACCCTTTTGAAGATTGCCATATGGGTATAACTGCTGAGAATGTTGCTGCAAAGTGGGGAGTTACACGACAGCAACAGGATGAGTTAGCGGTACAAAGTAACCAGCGAGCGGCTGCCGCAATCAAGGCGGGGTACTTCAAAGACCAAATCCTGCCTATCGAATACAAGGTCAAAGGCAACACAGTCGTCTTCGACACTGATGAGCACGTCAAGCCGGATACATCTCTGGAAAAACTTGCCAAGTTGCGTCCAGCTTTCAAAGGTGATGGAACAGTTACGGCTGGCAATGCAGCGGGTGTCAACGATGCTGCAGCGGCAGTGGTATTGATGGAGGCAGGTGAGGCACAGCAACGAGGATTGAAACCTCTCGGTCGCTTGGTCGGCTACGCCCATTCTGGCGTAGAGCCAAAGTACATGGGCATTGGCCCTATTCCGGCGGTGCGAAAAGTCCTCGACCGCACTGGCTTGACCGTCAAGGATATGGATGTGATCGAGCTTAACGAAGCCTTTGCAGCGCAAGCACTAGCGGTGATTCGGGAGCTTGATCTTCCCCTGGACCGTACAAATCCAAATGGTAGTGGCATTTCCCTTGGGCATCCAATAGGAGCCACAGGTTGTATACTAACGGTAAAGGCACTATACGAACTTCGTCGTACTGGCGGGAAGTACGCCCTTGTCACAATGTGCATCGGTGGAGGCCAGGGCATAGCTGCTATCTATGAAGCTATGTAAAGGGGCCTGTAGGGACCGACGAATGCATTGTAGCCTAACCGATGACCATTCGCGGGAATTGGTGTGGGGCACAATGCATTGCGTCCGGCACATGAAGCACGTATGTTAAGCGGTTCTCACAAAGGGCATCCAAAGAGGATGCCCTATCTGTGACAGAGAGTAATTGGGAGGAAAAGCAGCATGGACATTCTCTTGATTGGCGCACCAGGGGCTGGCAAAGGAACGCAAGCAATGATGCTATCTCAGGCACTTGCAGTACGTCATATTTCAAGTGGCGACCTGTTCAGAAAGGCGTTTGATGATAAGACGCCGCTGGGACTGCAAACGCAAAAATATATTGACCTGGGCGAACTTGTTCCCGATGAATTAACGGCCTCGATGGTACTTCGCTGTATCGAAGAGCCAGAGAGCAATCACGGTGTTCTGCTAGATGGCTTCCCTCGTACACTTACTCAGATTCAAGCACTGGATGCAGAGTTGCAAACGCTTGGTCGCGATATTGACCTCGCTTTTTATCTACAGGTTCCCCAGGAAGACCTCCTTAAACGATTGAGCGGACGTTTGTTCTGCCATGCACATCAGCATGTATATCACACCAACTTCCATCCCCCAAAGGAAAGTGGCATCTGTGACCTGGATGGTAGCGAATTGTATCAGCGTGCCGATGATAAAGGCGAGCCGGTGCGCCGTCGCCTGGTCATCTTTTTTACTGAAACTATTCAATTGCTCGACCACTACAAAGCGCAGCACAAGCTACGAGAGATAGATGGTGATCTGAGCATTGAGCAGGTGCAACAACAAATTTTGCACGATATTCATACTTACAAAGAAAGAACACAGGCATAAAGGACAGAGATTTATGGTAAATACAGCATCGACAGGACAAAATCCCTTCGAGTCTTGGAATAAGCTTCTTGAAGATACGATGAAGGCGAATCCAGCAGTGCAGATGACCGCCGAGCAAGCAAAGAGGAGTGGCAATGATCCATGGACCGCTCTCATTGAGCAACTCTGGAAGGCAAATCCCACTAGCAGCGTTCTTCCTCTTGATCCTGTAGGAACAACGCGTGCCTTTCAACAAATGTGGATTGACGCTTTAAGCAATCCCGAACGTACATGGTCAAACTATAGCAATTTTGTGCAACAATATACGCAATTGATGACCTCGACAACGCTTCGGCTCTGGGGATATGGTCAGGACACTGAACCAGTTGTCACACCGGAGAAAGGCGATAAGCGTTTCAATGCCCCGGACTGGCAACAAAACCCTCTTTTTGACGCCATTAAACAAAGCTACTTGCTCACTGCCACAACACTACTCAAGGCAGCTTCACAAATAGAGGGCCTCGATAAGGAGCAGCAGCATAGAGTAACCTTCTACCTGCGCCAGTTTCTGGATGCAATCAGCCCGACCAATACGCTTTTCACCAATCCACAAGTGATTCACGAAACCATTCAGAGTGGGGGCCAAAATCTGGTGAAGGGCATGGATCATCTTATGCGCGACATCAAAGATGGACAGATCAAGATGACCGATACGGATGCCTTCGAGCCTGGTCGCAATCTTGCGCTCACTCCTGGCCAAGTAGTCTATCGGAATACACTCATTGAACTCATCCAATATAAGCCGACAACTGAGAGCGTCTACACAACTCCCCTACTCTTTATTCCACCATGGATTAACAAATTTTATATTCTGGATATGCAGCCGCAGAACAGTCTCATCAAATTCATGGTAGACAACGGCTTTACCGTCTTTGTCATTAGCTGGAAGAATCCCGATGCCTCGATGGAAGAGATCAGCTTCGATGACTACGTTACACTAGGGCCACTGAATGCGCTTGATGTTATCAAAGAGATTACTGGCTCGCCAAAAGTCAACCCTATTGGCTATTGTGTGGGTGGGACATTGCTCTCGGCAGCAATACCATATCTTGTAGCGAAAGGGGACGATACCATCAATGCCGCCACGTTCTTCGTTGCACTACAAGATTTCAGCGAAGTTGGCGATACCTCTGTCTTTATTGACGAGCCACAGTTAACCTACATGGAAGGCAAGATGGCAGAGCGTGGCTATCTGGACAGCCGCGCGATGGCATCAATGTTTAACAAACTGCGTGCCAATGATCTGATTTGGAGCAATGTGGTAAACAACTACTTGTTAGGAAAAGAGCCACCAGCCTTTGATCTTCTGTACTGGAACGCGGATGGAACGAGAATGACGCGTGTTGCACACTCTTTCTACTTGCGTAATACCTACCTGGAAAACAATTTAATTCAGCCCAATAAAGTCGTACTCAAGGGCGTCCCTATTGATCTCAAGCAGATGCGCCAGGATGTGTACGCAGTTGGTACAGAGCAGGATCACATTGTTCCCTGGAGATCGGCCTGGCGCATCTCGCAACTTGCCGATGGCCCTGTGCGTTTTGTTCTCGGAGGAAGTGGTCATATAGCAGGAGTCATCAATCCTCCCACGAAGGGACGTGGCTATTGGACAAACGGCAAACCAGTGAAAAGTGCAGAGCAGTGGTTTGAAAGTGCTGAAAAGCATGAGGGGAGCTGGTGGACCGATTGGTTAGAGTGGTTGAAGACACGTTCTGGCGAACAGATAGCACCGCCATCGCTTGGTAACGGAGCCTATCCACCGATCACTCCTGCGCCAGGGACCTATGTACTAGAGAAATAATAGTAATAACGAATATTGGAGATATCAATGCAGATACCGAGCTATGTTCGTAATACGAAACTGCGTGTTTGGGTCGAAGAGATGGTAGCATTGTGTCAGCCCGATGCTGTCCACTGGTGCGATGGCTCACAGCAGGAGTACGACCGCCTCTGTGAGCAGATGGTCGAGTCAGGCACCTTTCTTCGACTCAACCCTGAAAAACGCCCGAACAGCTTCCTCGCTCGTTCCGATCCAAGCGATGTCGCTCGCGTCGAAGACCGCACCTTCATCTGCTCTCTCAGCAAGAGTGAGGCAGGTCCCACCAACAACTGGGTTCACCCCAAAGAAATGAAGGAAACGCTCAATCATCTATTCGATGGTTGCATGCGAGGACGAACGATGTATGTTGTTCCTTTCAGCATGGGGCCACTGGGTTCGCCGATTGCCCATATTGGCATTGAGCTGACCGACTCGCCCTATGTCGTGGTGAATATGCGTATCATGACTCGTATGGGCCGGGCAGTGTATGACGTACTCGGAGAGGCTGGGGAGTTTGTTCCTTGTATGCATTCCGTCGGTATGCCTCTTGAGCCGGGGCAGCGAGATGTTCCCTGGCCCTGCAACACCACCAAATACATTGTGCATTTCCCCAAAGAGCGGGCCATCTGGTCCTATGGTTCAGGCTATGGGGGCAATGCTCTCCTGGGCAAAAAGTGCTTCGCGCTACGTATTGCCTCGGTCATCGCCCGCGACGATGGCTGGCTGGCAGAACACATGCTCATTCTGGGCGTCGAGGATCCACAGGGGGAGAAGACCTATGTGGCTGCCGCCTTTCCCAGCGCGTGTGGCAAGACCAACTTCGCTATGCTCATTCCACCTCCAGCCTTTCAGCAGGAGGGTTGGAAGGTAACAACCGTTGGAGATGACATCGCCTGGATCAAGCTTGGGCAAGACGGCAAGCTCAATGCCATCAATCCCGAAGCAGGCTTCTTCGGTGTCGCACCCGGCACCAGCGAGCAGTCTAATCCCAACGCGATGGCGTCGATACGCGCCAACACCATCTTTACGAATGTCGCTCTCACCGATGACGGCGATGTATGGTGGGAAGGCATGACCAAGACGCCGCCAGCGCACTTGATCGACTGGACAGGTCAAGACTGGACTCCTGACAGCAAGAGCAAGGCCGCTCATGCCAACGCGCGTTTCACCGCACCGATTAGCCAGTGCCCCTCCATTGATTCAGCGGCTGATGACCCCCAGGGCGTTCCCATCTCCGCATTCATCTTCGGGGGACGACGCTCGGATGGAGTGCCACTGGTCTACCAATCATTCAACTGGCTCTATGGCGTGTATGCTGCCGCCACGATGGGTTCGGAGATGACCGCTGCCGCCGCTGGCAAAATAGGTCAGGTACGCCGCGACCCCTTTGCGATGCTCCCATTCGTAGGCTACCACATGGCGGACTACTTCAGTCATTGGCTCAATTTTGGGCGACACCTACCCAATCCGCCCAGAATATTTAGCGTGAACTGGTTCCGACGAGACGCAGAGGGCAATTTCCTGTGGCCTGGCTTCGGCGAGAACATGCGTATCCTGAAATGGATTGTCGAGCGCGCACATGGTCGTGCGGTGAGCATCGAGAGTCCTATCGGGTGGATGCCGCGCTATGAAGACTTGGATTGGCGCGGTATGGAGAACTTCACACGCGAACAGTTTCACGAACTGATGTCCATTGACCGCGACTCGTGGCAACGAGAACTACTTTCGCATGAAGAGCTGTTTGTGAAGCTGTATGACCGACTGCCCAAGGAATTACTCTTCGTTCGCGAACTGATTCTTTCGAGTCTCTGGCGTTCCCCCCAACACTGGGGCTTGTCCTCGGAATCGAACCTTTGAAGAACGTTTAGAAGAGTACACAGAGAGCATGCTTTGCCCACGCTCTATCTCTATGAGCGTGGGCAAAGCATTTAACTATTGGAACGTTTTTCTCAGCAGGTTCGTGTAAGCATCAGGTATTGTACGAAAGCAAGATGGGAGATAGGCGTGAAGCAATCCACTCAACGTGTGCGTAACCCTGCCGATTATGGGTACCCCTCACCAGATATTGTCGCACTTTCAGCAAAAGCGTTAGCGGTAACGCGGCGTTTGACAGAGGCGTATGGAGAGTCGCGTTGGTCAAGCAAAGACCCTATGAGTATGCTTGTCGATATTCTTCTGTCTCACCGCACACGAGATGAACAAACGGCTGCTGGCTATGATAACTTACTGCAACGCTTTGGCTCATGGGAAGGTGTGCGTGATGCACCCGTCAACGAGGTGCAGGATGCAATTGCGAATGTGAACTTTCCCGAAGTGAAGGCACCTCGTATACAAGCCATTATGCGCCAGATTACCGAGGAGCGCGGTGAACTGAATCTCGATTTTCTCCGTGACCTACCTGTAGCGGAAGGTTCCGCGTGGCTCAATCGTTTCGAGGGTGTGGGTCCCAAGACAACTGCCTGCGTGCTGCTCTTCAGTACACAGAAACCAATATTGCCAGTCGATGTACACGTTCACCGCGTCAGCGGTCGCCTCGGACTCATTGGCAAGAAGGTGACAGCCGACAATGCACATCCCCTGCTACAAGCTCTATTACCACAAGAGGCGCGACCCATCTATAACTTCCACAAGGGCTTATTGCGTCATGGGCAGCGCGTCTGTGTCTATGAGCATCCGCGTTGCAACCAATGTGTCATAACCGATCTTTGCGATTATTATAAGACAGTTGTGAAACCGGATAATCAGCAAGAGTGAAGTTTTTAACTTCATCATTATTCATAAAATATAAATTAGCCGAAAAATCGGTATTTTTGTGATGTAAATTGCAAAAATTTACACACTTTTTACATATTTCTGTTTTTTTTCTTATACCTATCCCGTAGACTATGAAGTGAAATAAAGAGGTATTAGCCAGCAATCGCAGAAGGGGTGTAGAACATCTAATAAAAGGCTTTTACCTCTTCACATCCTTGAAGTAAGGAAAGAGTAAGGAAAATCTCATTATGGTAAGCAATGTATCATCTTCTGGAACGGGGCCAGTTGGGCAGAACGGACCTATCAATATTGTTCCTCTCTACGATGCCGCACAAGCAAAACCATCTGCTGCACCAGCGCAACTGGTGTATAACAACGGCCCATTACTGACCTCGGTGCAGGTCTTCACCATCTTCTGGGGATCGGCCTGGCAGCAGCCGCCTTTAAGTGATACCATGCAAAGCATAAACAGCTTCTTCGACTATATCCTGACAAGTTCACTCATAGATCAGTTGACAGAGTATAGCGTACAAGGGAAAACAATTGGGCATGGAAGTCGCATCGGCACAACGATTATGACACCTGACCCTGCAAACTCGATTGCGGATAGTGATATTCAGCAGATGTTGAACAACGCTATTGCCAGCAACAGTGCATTCCCACAACCTACTCCAAATACGCTCTACTTTGTATACCTTCCGAGCGGAGTAACTGTGACTGCTGGTGGCTCAAGTTCGTGCCAGGCGTTTTGTGGCTATCACGACACCATCAACGGAACGACGTCTATGCAGTCATGCCGTATCCTGACTGCTCAGGATGCACAAGCACGCTGTCGGTGCTTGCTTCGCTCACATCAGTTAGCTCGCATGAACTCTGTGAAGCAATCACTGATCCAGTTCCCGGACAAGGTTGGTACGATCAGAACAATGGTGAGATCGGCGATATCTGTGCTTGGAAGACGAAGCAAGTAGGGAATTACACCGTGCAGCAAGAATGGTCAAATAGCGCGAATGCGTGCGTCTAATCAAATACGGAATTAGCATCGTTTTAGTGACCAACGGGCGACCACGAGGGTCGCCCCTACCATACACGACGTTGTATCACGCATTCGTCGTATAGTAGGGGCGACCCTCGTGGTCGCCCGTTGGAATGTGACTGCTATATGTATCTCACCGCGGATGCGTATAGCAGTTTCTGTTTATGTAGCAGAGAGTTAGAGCCAGCGCCGTACACGACGCTTATACGTCAAATACTGCTCACCGAACTTGCGTTCAAGGTAGCGTTCTTCGCGTTCGATGACACCGACGGTCATCACGAGTAGCACAAACGGTAGTAGAAGCAGCATCCATAGCGAATTTACCAGCAAGCTCATGCCAGTATAGAAAAAAGTGAGGCCAAGGTATAATGGGTTGCGCGTGAAACGAAAGGGTCCTTCGGTAACAATTGTGGTTGCTGGCTGAGTTGGATTGATGTTCGTGTTGGCATTTTGCATTTGTCGAAAACCAAGCGTGATGATTGTCAAGCCAAGACTGATACATGTACTGCCAAGTGTGAGTGTGAGGGCGCGAGGAGCGCGTGAAAAGGCTTTAACGGGTAAGAGACGGTGTAATAGGAAACCGACGGCAAGTCCAACTGTATAAATGAGTGGTGGTGGTGCGACAACTCCCGCGTTGTCACGTGTATTTGTACTCATAGTATTTTCTCTCCATATGTTTACTTGTTTATCGAATTTGCTATGCTCCTCATGAAATGTACGCTTTACACTCCTGTTTGTCAACGTTCGATTTATGTTTTATGATGAGATGGCCTTGTTGATTGCAACAAATCACTAGGCTATAACGTGCGTATGTACAGGGAAACGCATATTTGCCAGGGAGAGGTCACATGGACAAGATTTTGACAGCAGAGGAAAACCGATACCTGATAGAGCAAAAATTGGCGGTCTTCGATGCTATGCAACCTGAGTTCGAGGCCAGTTTTCGTTTTGTAGAGGCGATGCATGGGCAGAGGCGTTTTGAGTCGTTCAAAGTAGCTGATGCTGTCTATTATTTGCATGCCCGCTGGGTGTGCGAGTGCAAGGGGCGTTTGTTGAGCGTTGCTAAAACTTCAAAAGAGTATGAGGGACGGTTGTGCCTGGAACTCTTGCAACAGTGGCAAGAGGGCGATACGGCGAGCGTAGTGGAGTTTCTCAGCCACAAACTGGATATGTTGCCACTTGCAGACATTACGCGGCAACTGCATGAAGCATATCAGCAAGGGCAAGATGATGGATTAGCTGAACGCCTCGTACACGGACGCTTGACGATGCTCAATCGCGGTGTCAATTTGATGCTCTTGCTCGATGCGCTTTTTGCGTTCTCAGCAGAGGAATTATTGCAGGCTGTACGTCTTGCGTGTGTAGAATATGGTCATACGCCAGAGCAAATCACGCAACAACTACAAGAGATGGACTCTCCATTATATTCGTATGTACCGCATCAGTTACTGGCACAACGAAATATGCTGATGATGAATGTCGTGGGGATCGAGGTAGCAGTGAAACCTGCCGATCTGCCAGGGAAACGCTCGTGGCGTGTTTTGCCATCAACGGAGACAATTGATCAGCCCTATGCGGACCACGTGGTCGAGGGATACCAGGAATTGGTATCCCCCACACATAATAACCTGAAGGATGATCGCTTCGTTGATCGGGTAGAGCCAGACGAAAGCGGAGAAGTGGTCTAATCGACCGCTTCTCTAAGCGAGCCTTTTTCTGTCACAATATCTTCCTCGTCGGCCTTTGTGAACTCGATACCCTTAGCTTCGCGTCCAATGGCCGTAAAGAGGATGACCGCGATAAACGCTCCGAGAGAGAATATCGCCAGGGCGAAGCTGAAATTTGGCGTTTTCTCTGAGCCATAAGCTACCGCGACAGTTGTTTCGAGGAAGACGACGAACGAGGCGAGCAGGTTGCCAAATTGATAGGCGAAGCCAGGGAACGTGCCGCGTACATCGGTCGGCGAAAGCTCGTTTAGATGCACAGGTACAACGCCCCATGCTCCCTGCACCATGAATTGGATCAAGAATGCACCAATCGTGATTGAGACAAGGCGGCTCAAGCCTGGAATGCTTACCAGACCCGACCAGAAGGGAATCATGAAGAGGCCGATCACACAGGCAATGATGATTGCGCGGCGGCGTCCCCAGCGTTGCGAGTAGAAGCCAAAGATCGTGCCACCAATGATTGCGCCGATATTCGCGATGGCGGTGATGAGCGAGGTTATGGCAAAATTGACTTTGAACTGTCCCTGTAGATAGGTAGGGAAGTTGTCTTGCGTGCCATGCGAAAGTGTATTAAAGGCAGTCATCAGTAAGACTACATAGAGAAAAAGCACCCAGCGGCTTTTCACCGCGTTCCACATGCCTTGCCATACGCTAATGCCATGCTCCCTGTGTCGTGTCTGTTGCTGTGCCCATACCTCAGATTCTGGCACGCCAAGACGAATGAAGACGACGAGCAATGCTGGTAGTACACCAACAACAAACATGGCACGCCAACCTAATGAGGGGAAGAACTGGAAGATGCCAAAGTACACAATGGCACCGAGCAAGTAGCCTACAGCGTATCCCTGTTGTAAGATGCCAGAGAAGAGACCACGCGACTCAGTGGGAAGAGCCTCCATTGCCAGTGACGCTCCAATCCCCCATTCACCGCCCATGCCAATACCGAACAGGATGCGTAGAATAAGAAATACCTGGTAGTTTGGAGAAAATGCGGTGAGTAATTCAATAATTGAATAGAAAATGATGTCGATCATCAGCGGCAAGCGACGCCCGAAGCGTTCGGCGAGAATGCCGAAGATAAGGGCACCAACAGGACGCATGACAAGGGTCAGCGTGACCGTCAGAGCGATCAAAGCAAGTGCGACTTTGAAGTCTTTCGCGATACGAATAGTGACGAAGGTAACAAGAAAGAAGTCGAATGCGTCTAACGTCCATCCTAAAAAACTGGCAACAAACGTGTTGCGTTGTGCTCGGTTGAGCGAACCAATCATCTGCAATGCGTTCATACTAACTAAGAACTCCTCTCGAAAAGTCGAAACGTCTTTGTAGCCTTTTCACGTATCAAAAGAGAGCCGCACAACGTGTTATTTGTAGATGTCTATGTAGTATAGCACTATTACGTGTGCCACGTCTCTTTTAGCAAAAAACTCAAGAATACCTGGATGCTCGACCATTGAAAGGAAATTGGAGATGGCAACCACTCAACGCGGGATTCACGATGACGTGAATCCACAGGGAAAAGCCAGCCGCCCGTTGGCTGTGTATGGCATAGCGGCTGTTGCTGCGTTAGGCGGACTACTGTTTGGGTATGACACGGGAGTTATATCGGGTGCAGAACTCTTCTTGCAGAAAGATTTCGCGCTGAACTCGTTCACCGAAGAGTTAGCTGTCAGTTCACTGCTAATTGGAGCGATCATTGGAGCCTTAGCTGGCGGAAAATTAAGTGATGCGATTGGGCGTAAAAAGACACTCATCGTTATGGCAATCATTTTTGCCGTTGGTGCTATTCTTACGTCGCTGATGCCAAATCTGATTCTGTTCATTGCCTGTCGTATTCTTGTTGGCTTCGCGATTGGCGTTGCCTCGTTTGTATCACCGATGTATATTGCGGAGATGGCACCTCCAAAGCTGCGTGGCGGCCTCGTCACCTTCAACCAGCTTGCCGTCACCATTGGTATTGCGATCTCTTACTGGATTGACCTGGCAATTGCCAATGCCAATCTTGGTTGGCGTCCAATGTTTGCCGTTGCCGCCATCCCTGGTGTAGCTCTGCTGATAGGGATGCTTTTCCTGTCAGAAACACCGCGTTGGCTCGCGGGACGAGATCGCTGGGACGAGGCGGACAAGGCTCTCAACTATCTTTCGCCAGCGGATAAAGAGGTTGAGTTAAAGTCTATTCATGAGGCGGTGACAGGTGGTAGTCCGCCATCCATTCGTACATTCTTCCGCACTGGTCTGTCATTGGCATTGGTCGTGGGTGTTGGACTGGCTCTTTTACAACAATTTGTCGGCATCAACACGGTTATTTATTATGCTCCAACCATCTTTGGCTACGCGGGCTTTAAGTCGGCGTCCGGTGCGATTTTAGCGACAAGCGTTGTTGGTGTGGTAAACGTGATCGGCACGGTTATTGCGATTCTGCTACTTGACCGTGTAGGGCGTCGCCCACTCTTGCTCGTTGGTTGTGTGGGTATGGCGATAGCATTGGCGGCAATGGGTATCGTGTTCCAGATTGGTCCGAACAATGCGGGTGTGCTGATCCTGATTGGTTTGCTGGTGTATATCATTGCATTCGCAATTGGTATGGGGCCTGTGTTCTGGCTTCTGAGTTCGGAACTGTTTCCAACACGGCTACGCGGTACTGGTGGCAGCATCTCAACGGTTGCGAACTGGGGTGGTAATCTGCTCATCAGTATCACCTTCCTCTCGTTGATAGATGTGATTGGCAAGCCCTTTACCTTCTGGCTGTATGCTTTGCTTGCCGTTATCGCCTTTTTCTTCTGCTGGTTCCTGGTGCCTGAGACGAACGGTAGAAACTTAGAGAATATCGAGGGGTACTGGAAGAATGGGCGTAAGTGGCAGTAAGAATGTAGGGGTCTAATTCATTACACTCTATTGGCAACACACAATGCCAAAGAGGGTTGAACCGCTTCTACACACCCGCCAAATGCTATGTTGCCAGCAGGGTGTAATGAATTAGACCCCTATAGTTTACAGATTGGAGAGAGACAATGCCTGAGACGGATCGACGACGTTCATGGGTGCTTGCTGCGGCATGGTTCGGTACGATTGCTTTGGTTGGAGTATTGAAACGTGTGCTAGACAAGCAAAAAGCTGGTTAGTGAGTTAGAGCTTTTTGAAAGTTGCTCAAAGACCCATTCTGCCTTCTTAATTTCATCTCTTTTGGAGGTAGTTCAACTGTGATAACGTTAAGGATGCGTTGGGTTGTTCTAGTGATTGCGTTGTTGCTCCTTTCAGGAATTGCGACGACAAGCTATGCAAGCCTATCCGTTTATGTTGCCGCACGTCTGGCCTTTGACTTACGTGGAGCTGGTGCATTTCCTCCTGCTCCACTCTCATTGGGCTATTTTGAACAACGCGATGTGCTTGGCGCTGTTGATTTTCTTCGCTCAAGCACGTTACCCTACCCTGAGCTTGGTCATCCGCACTCTATAGGTGGGTTGGGTTTCTCGCTTGGCGCGGCAGCACTCTTGTTTGCAGCAGCAAACGAAACTGCGCTACAAGCAGTAGTTTCCGATTCAGCTTACGCTGATGTGTTGCCTATTCTCGAACGTGAAATACCTAAAGGTTCTCATTTGCCTACATGGTTTACACCAGGGGTTCTCCTGGCTGCACGCATTCAATATGGTGTGGATTTTGCCACAGTACGTCCAGTGGACGTTGTTGCCACTATCGCCCCACGTCCACTGCTCTTTATTCATGGTAGTTCTGATCACTCTACCCCACCCTCAAATATGACTGCTTTGGCTGCAGCCGCCCGAATAGCACCAGATGCTCATGTACAAACATGGCTTGTCCCTGATGCTGATCACGTACAAAGCTTTCATGTGCTGAAGAGCGTCTATGTCGATCACCTGGTTACCTTTTACTCGGCAGCATTTGAAAGTGAACAAGGAAACGTTTGAGGTAAGTACATGGCTTTTATAAAGGGGCATCCCGTAGCAGCACAAGTAGAGCGTAAAAGACAGGACATATTTACTGCTGTCTGTATCGGTTTGATTCCCTTGGCACTCTATGTCGCTGTAGCATTCTGTGCAGTAGTACTTACTCTATTTATTGGGCGGGTATTTGTGCCAACCAACGCATTTCTTGTCCAGCGGCAAATTGATCTCTTCGGCTTTATCGGTGGGCTTGTTTTAGCATTCATGTTTTATGCAATTGCTGCTTTACTGATCATACGTCGAACCTTGCAACGGTCAGAGGTCCAGCTATACATACGTGTTATCCTCTGGACATTGGTTACCACTGCATTCTTCATCCTCTCGCCAATTATTGTAGCGATATTACTGCCTCAACACCCGGCACCTTAGCAGCATCGGACAAGGCAAAGACGTTCTCTATGCTTGATGCTTGACAGTCTGTACATGTGAGATGTACAGTAGCGGTGTAAAGAAGAACTGACCTAACCTCGTTAGGTGAGGCGGCTGTGTGAACATAAGCCACTGATCGGAAACGTCGAGAGACGCCAACGGTCAGGCCAGGTCTTGTCGGCAGAAGGCGAGACCCAAAGTGGCTGGACAGTCTTGAACTGTTCTACGTCATACAGTGCCAAAGCTCAACCAGAGGGGAACGCCGATATCATTGTATCGTGATGTAATACCCCCACTGTGTTGAGGGGTATTTTTATTACATGAGCAACATAGAAAACGAAAAGGAGGTGTGTGATGGCAAACGAGGATTCGCCGGATGTCGAGAAAGTTGTGCCCTCTCAGCCTTATGCTCTAGCTGAGGCTGATCCAGGGAAGCGTGGAAAAAATCGTGGCAAGCGCCGTCGTCCACGCTTGTTTTCTCGGCTGTTGATAATGGCCGGAATCTTCGGGCCTGGCCTGATTGCCGCCAATGCAGGCAACGATGCAGGTGGTATTGCAACCTACAGTACAATGGGGTCGCAATTTGGTTTCCAGATGTTGTGGGTGATGGTTGTGCTCTTTGTGGGTGTTGCGGTTGTGCAGGAGATGTGCGCGCGCATGGGTGTAGTCACAGGCAAAGGTCTCAGCGATCTCATTCGGGAAAACTTTCCGTTACGTGTAACTGCTTTTGTGATGCTGACGCTTCTGGTCGCCAATACAGGCGTGATTATTTCTGAGTTTGTTGGTATTGCGGCTGCACTCAACCTCTTTGGTGTTCCCTCTTATATAGGTGCTCCTGCTGGGGGACTTTTTATCTGGTTACTGGTGGCACGCGGTTCGTATAGTCGAGTTGAGAAGGTATTCCTTGCCCTCACTATCACATTTTTTGCGTATATCATCTCGGCTTTTCAGGCACGACCTGACTGGGGACACGTCGCTTTCGGAACCTTCGTTCCTACTGTGCAATTGAGGGGAGACTATATTCTGACGTTAATAGCTGCCGTTGGTACAACTATTAGCCCATATATGCAGATTTATGTACAAAGTGCTGTGGTTGAACGCCATGTGTTGTTGCGTGATTACAAGTATCAAAGTGCAGAGGTGTATATCGGATCGTTCTTTTCAATTGCTATTGCTGCGTTTATCATTATCGCAACGGGGGCTACCTTATTTGTTCATAGTGGAGGAAAAGGTGTAGTTCTAGGAACTGCATCCGATGCCGCGCAGGCTCTAGTGCCGTTCCTGGGCATCTATGCAAAATATGCGTTCGCAGTAGGGCTGTTAGGTGCTTCTTTGCTTGCAGCAGGGGTGCTTCCCTTGACTACCAGTTACTCTATTACCGAAGCGTTAGGTTTAGAGGGTGGTGTGAGTAAGCGTTGGAGTGAAGCACCAGCGTTCTGGATACTTTTTACTGGACTTATCATTGTAAGCGTCATCATCGCAGCAATTCCAAATTTGCCTGTGGTTAGTATTCTGCTGAACCTATATGTTCTCAATGGTGTACTCTTGCCTATTATCCTGTTCTCGATTCTCTATTTGGTGAATCAGAAGCGGCTCATGGGGAAGTATACGAATAGCGTGTTCTACAATATTCTCGCATTTAGCCTGACAATTGTGGTGAGTATACTGGCGATTGTCTATCTCGTGGTGCAGGCATTTAGCTTGTTTGGTATTAAGCTTTTCGGCTCTTGATGGGCGTTCAGGGCGTGATAAATCAGGCCCGTACGACAACGTCTGTACGGACCTGATTTATCACGCCCTTAATGTGCGTTCAGAGCGTAATACGTCAAGCCTGTGCAGATTTGCTCAAACGCATCCTGGTGGCGAGGTAGTTTCCACCAGCCATGATAATGCCGAAGACAACCATCAGCAGACCCCACCATAGATTGATGTTGATGTTGTCACTGCGCGAATAGCTAGTGCCTCCGAATAGCCCATAGAGCAAGAGAATCAAGCCAATCACGCCAATGGTGCTTCCGATAACAATCGCAATAGACATTTTGTGCGACTCGCCAGAAGCTTTCATGCCTTCCGCTTCGTTTTGCTTCGTATTGTCGGCAGTATTCACTCTTTCTGCTTCGTTTTGACTCATAACTGTGTTTCCTTTCCTCTCGCTAGAAGAACGCAATATTTAGCACGACGAATATCCCGATAGCCACACCCGCCAATACCAAAGGTCTTTTATACCAGACAGTTTCACTCACTTGTACTCTCTGAGTCAGTCCATATACAAGCCCTTTGAGTTCCCCGTCAGTTTTCCGCTCGGTGAAGAGCGAGACTGTAACCGTGATGAGGAAACAGACCACGAATGCAATTAATGCACGCCACATACTGGAACCTTCGGAACTACCCAATGAGAAAAGATGCATGAATTGTTCGCCAACCCAAAGAACAATCGAAACAATGGTTCCGATGAGTAAGCCCCAGAAGCCCCCAGGAGGTTGTACGGTGCCAGAACATGCCAAGCAAGAATGTGGCAAGCCCCAGCTTGGGAGCGAGCGACCTGACAGAAAGAAATCTTCCGAGGATCGCATACGTGTTCTCAATGCAAAGCCAATGCCCAACGTCACGGCGAAGTAGAGGCCGATAATGAGGTAGTCTACCCAATTGGCATTGGCAACAATGCGTACCTGCAGGGATGCGATGGCGAACATGGTACATCTCCATTTCGTGTAGATAGAAGAAATTCGCTATAGCCGTCGTGTATGAACATCAGATGCTGTGTAGAAGATACACAAGATGTTTTCCGCAGAAGAAGCGGTGTCATACAAGCCAGCGTTATGAGTTACACGATCAATGGGTATAGTGTGGTTTCATAAATCTTTATGATGATTTATGTATTCTTTCGCACTTATTTGTTCCCCTTGTTTTTCTCCAATTTACCGTTTTATACCCCCTGTCGATTGGCCTGTAGAGCCACTTCACAAACATAGACCGCATTATTATTAGCTCCAATAACACGGTCTCACACGCTGAAAACATCGGTTCTACTACTCTTCCCAATATTCGTTACCGCCTGATGGTTTGCTCTCCTTTGGTCGCAACGGAGCATAAAGCTCATGCGATTTTTTGATATGGGTAGTGGTAAGTGATGCATAGTGATTTGTCATTTGTAGCGTGGTATGTCCCATTTGACGCTGTACATCTAAGGGACTACGCCCCGCTGCAAGTTGAGTAGTCGCCATGTATCGCCTACCTTGATGGGATGATACACGCTTATCGCCTATACCTGTTCGCTCTTTTAAGCGTTTGAAAAGTTCTTCTATTCCCGCAATCTTAAACGGCTCTCCTTTCGCTCCTAAGAATACCGCATCTCCTCTCTTTGAACCTGTACCATTGCCGAGAGATGCAAGATACGGGCGGTGCTTTGTGATATATTCATTGAGCGGCTTATACCCATCTTGCGTGATTGGTACCTGTTGCCATTTGTTCCCCTTCCGATGAATGGTGAGTAAACGTAGCTCTCTATCAATGTCGCCAAGCCGCAATCCAAGAAGTTCGCTACGTCTTAATCCTGCATCAAACAATATCGTTACTATGGCTCTATTGCGTGCCGTTAATGCCTTGCGTAACTTTGGTTTCTTTTTACTTCCCTCTTCGCATGCGTCAAGGAGTTTGTTAAAGTCTTCAATGGTAAAGGCTGGAATAAACTTCTTTTCCACTTTAGGCAGTGTAAACCGTTCAGTGATAGACTTTTGTATAGTCTCCTCATAATAAAGCCAGTTACAAAAGGCTCGTAAAGTAGAACCGTATTGATGGATGGTTTGGTCTGCAAATGGTTTCCCTAATCGAGATGGTGTTTTTTGTAAGTAGGTAAGCCATTCTCTAAGATGTGCTACGCGCAAGGCATCAACATATTCAATATTGTGCTTCTCTGTTACCCATCTCATGAAGGCTCCAAGCGCGTTACGGAATTGTGCCAGGGAGTCAACGCTACTGCCGTTCATTTCATGGGCAGTGATAAAATCGTTTACAGCAACTTGAAGACGTACACGCTGTACTTCTTCTGAGGGGTCTATCTCTTCAACCATGACGCTTACTCCTTAGCCTTTTTGATGATGAATGAACTTTTTTTCTTGCACGACATCCTGGGGAATAACCCGTAGCTTTTCCCATCGCTCTATGACCTTCTCATAGACTACTGAAAAGATTTCGGGCGCACCTGCATCAACAGGAATATCAACCTCATTGAGCAACGCCGCTAGCGTGGTTGAACATCCCGCTATTTGTGCGGTCAATAGGTCTATCTTGGCATTGCGTGTACGCTCTCGCACAATTGCCCCTAGCGCGTCCAGCATCCGATCACCGTAGGTATCAAACGCCTTCTGTATCTCTACCCATGTAGGAGAGGTAGGCCAGCGTGAACGGTTCGTATCCGCTACAGGAGTCGCAAGACGGAGCCAGTCATGCGTACAATATGCCCATAGCCGCTTGATGTTGCGTAGCACGTCGTAGATATCTTCTAGCTCCATTTCTCGCAAGCCTTCACGCTCTATCGAATACTCGACGCGCCATACTGTCATGTCTTTATCTGGAAGTTTCCAACGGTCATAGAACCATACTTTCTCTTTCGAGCGTTGTTGTATCTCCTTCGTCTTGTTATAGAGCTTACAACTCACAGGCTTACCATGACCGCTAAAGGTGATGGTTTCGAGCTTGCGACCACTGTAAAAGCTTCTATCCTTCTGAGACTCTTCAATGACATTCTTGCCCTGTGCGCGTGTCACGAATAGCTCTAGCCAGTCATCGGAAGGCGCAAAGCCTACGAGGTCTACACACAGGTCGATTTGCGCCGCTTGCAGCATGATGCTATCTCCGAATAGCTCCGCTAGAAAGATATGCACATAGGCAACGGCATCATTGACCGTCGGTTGTTTCCACAGGTAGGAGCTTGAAAACGTCACCTTTGCGACCATTGGCACGTTCAAACGGGGGGCAATCGCCACGTTGATGCAATCGTTTTTAATGATGTACCGCCACGTCGGGGAGCCATGCGGTAACATCATCATGCGTACTTCGTCAAACGTCATAGAGGTTTTCAGGGGCTTGTTTTCAACCTGTGCGGTTTCTTGCCACGCTTGCAGCAAGTCTATGAAACTCGCTGATAGCTCTTGTCGCTTGGCGGCTTGCCCGTTCTCATCTAAGAGCTTCACATTGACCTTAATCGTGTCTATGCCTACGTTCACGATACGGAACGGCGTTCCTGCAAGTGGTTTCTTTGTACTCATCTACACAGTTCTCTTTCTACGCAATGAAACCGCTACTAGAGCGGCTTCATGATGACACTTGTATTTATTAGGGCGCGTGTTACTAGTCCGCGCCCTTAGCATTCCCCTAAACGATAGCTTCATACTCAAAGCTTTGTTGAAACAATCGCTTTTTATAGGGGGCAAGAATGATCGTTCCAATGGGTGTAAAGCAGGATGCAAACCGCTCCAGGTGAGTACCAAAGTACACAAACACACTTCCATGTGTTGCACTACTGCTCGGCGCATGTGGAGACCAAAAGTCAATACGATGATCGACAAAACAAATCGGATAGCTCCAGAGAGCTTGAAACCACCGCGTATCAAAGTTGGCATTGACAAGTAAGACGGCTTGCTCTATCTTGCCTTGACTGTATTGCTCTATTAACTGACTTGACCAAATGTCTTGATTGCTTCGACGCTGGCTCCTACCATATGGAGGATTGAGCCAGACACGCCCGTACCAATTCTGCATCAGTCCGTTGGTTTCCTTGTCATAGTAGCGGCTTGCACGTACAACGGTATTGGCTAGCTCACAACTTGCTGGATCAAGGTCAATGCCGCCCATTGTAGCGCGAGCGGCTTCCACATAGACCGCAGGGGTGTACCAGTCATTGCTCGTACTCAGAATATAATGCTGAATGGAGGATGGTGCTTTACTCATTGACACCTCACAAAGAAAAAGCCTATCAGTGTAGGTGATAGGCACAATGCTACTTTTCGTTGTGGCGGCTAGCGTCTCCACCTTGACCCGCCTGTGTTACGTCATGGACGCCGAAGCGACGAGGGTATACTGCATGCAATGACTCTCCCTCGTCGCTTCGTCGCCCAAGTCTACACAGGCGGGTCAAGGTAGTACGCTTGCTACGCACCGCCGCTATGCCTTGTTTCTGAATGCACAGGCTACGTGCCTCGCAACTCGGATGCCTGCATGCCCGTTTAGGACATGTGTTCATCCAAATCACCAAGAGCATCATCTCCTGTAAATCCTGTTTTTGATTGCGGTTTACTTCCGAAGACTTGCACCGTGGTAGCAATCACTTCGATAGCAATACGCTCGACCTTGTTTTTATCGGTGTAGGGGCGCGTGTCGAGTTTGCCTTGTACCAAGACTTCCGCACCTTTTCGCGTGTACTCGTTGGCTCGTTCGGCAAGTTGTTGCCAGCACACGACGTTGAGCCACATAGCCGGTAGCTCTTCGCCTTTGCTATCCTTGCCACGATTGACCGCGATACTAAACTTGGTCACAGCTTTGCCGTTGGGGGTGTAGTTCATTTGGGGGTCTTGCCCTAAGCGACCTATAAACGTGACTTGATTGAATTGTGCCATGATATTGCTCTCTTTCTGTTCTAGTCGAACAAAGAAACTTGTTGTACGTGTGGTACAGAAAACGAGGGTTGCGCTACGGGACGTGTCGCCTGTTCTGATGGGGGAACGTTGCCAGAGATACGCCGCGCCGCGCTACAAGGGGACGCTTTACCCTTTTTGTCATAGGAGACGTGACTACACATTTCAAAGCCTTCGGAGGTGCCAGGAACCCACGTATGACCGTACTTCTCACAATGAGTGAACGGCTTACCTTTCTTTGCCATTGGTCAATTCCTCTTGTATGCACTGTGGACACAAGCGGGGCGCGTTCTTGCGTCGCTTCAACTTCTTTTCGAGTGTCCAGCCGCCTTTCCAAGTACGGGCAAGCATCCAGGGGATACCCGCTTGTGTCACGACCTGCATAAGCCTTGCCCCTTCGCTTGTACCGTGTTGGTGTAAGCGTTGGGGCAGGTCAGTGGTAGAACCTAAGTAGTGACGTGCGTGTTTGTAGGGGCGGTCAAAGTGAATGAGGTAGACGGTCATGGCGTCACCTCATAATGCTCTTGATATAGCGTTGTGTCTCGACAGGAACACAGACACGCCAACGAACGCCACAACGGGTTACGGCGCGTTGTACCCATCCTGAGCCAGCGTTATAGGCGGCTAACGCCTTTGCATAATTGCCGCCGTACAGCTTGACATAGGACGCCATGAGACGCGCCGCTCCTTTGAGTGCTGCATACGGGTCCCAGGGGTTAAGACCGAGACCCGCCGCCGTTGTGGGCATAAATTGCGCGATCCCAATAGCACCCGCAGGGGAGACAGCGTTTGGATTGAAGCCGCTTTCTTCGTTGATTTGTCGCACAAACAGGGAAGGCGAGATACCCGCCGCTCGTGCTTCGTTCCGCGCAACCGTCGGGTAGTCACGCCCTGCTTGATGTGTAGGAAAAGAAGACGCTTTCAAGGAATGTGTTACAAGGTGGACGGAGGGGGTAGGCGGTGCTGCTTGCGTTGAATAGTAGATCAACGCAAACACCACCATGCACCCCACGAGAACAAACGTTACAAGTGTTCTCATGAGCGTTTCCCTTTCTTCTCTCGTTAGAGCAGGTGAAACGAGAGATGAGGAAGGTGCAACGCATTGAATGCACCCGTGAGCAAGCCAAAGGCTAGCACCGCCATGAGTGCAAAGGCGAACAGGTCGCGTGTGCGTATCGTGTCCCGTTTAGCGTAGAGTGCCAGCACGAACGCAACGAGAGCAACCATCATAGGGA
>JAABVA010000599.1_pt1 | contig 44575 bp, 39 predicted proteins | sample 5560331 | NCBI WGS metagenome assembly JAABVA01 (sample SAMN12812661, study PRJNA571458) | rock metagenome | isolation source: Antarctica rocks | place: Antarctica: Victoria Land, Mt New Zealand sud | collected 2016-01-07 | reverse complement strand
GTTGTGGATGCCGCCGCCAGTTGTGGATGTCAGCACCAGTTGTGGATGCCGCCGCCAGTTGTGGATGTCAGCACCAGTTGTGGATGCCGCCGCCAGTTGTGGATGTCAGCACCAGTTGTGGATGCCGCCGCCAGTTGTGGATGTCAGCACCAGTTGTGGATGCCGTCGCCAGTTGTGGATGTCAGCACCAATTGTGGATGCCGTCGCCAGATGTCGATCGGGACTTGCTGGTATGAAGGTAATGATGGCCTCATCGAAATGGTACGGATCTCCTCGCGCCGATGAGGGCACTCCCTTGACGGGTTGGATGCCTCCCCATCTGATTCTCAAATCTAATTATCAAGTTCTATGACTAATCATCAAGCACAGTAAACTTCATCCTCTGCTTCTCGGCGATTCGTCGCCTGTCTCTCCTCGCCTCCCCGCTGCTGCCCCAGTCCGCACTCCCATGAAACGGGTAAGTCTGACAGCTTGGAAATTCTAATGACATTATTCTAGTGGTTGCTTGGGTCTTGCTCTTCGACTTAGGGAGTACTGGTTCAGAGAGATATGTATCTTGGTAAGGAAAGCCGATCAGAGAGTTTACATCCAGCACGAATATAAGAAGACATAAGAAGCTGCAGGGGTCGAAGATTTTCCGTCTTTAACATATGCTAATCTTCCTGGAAATCTTCTCTGATCATAGATGCTGTTGTTTCTAAAGAAACATGATCCCTGACAGCAAAATAATCATTTTATGGTCCAGCGCTTCTCATAACGCCTTGAAGGATGCTACGGCCACCTTTAAGCTTCTTGATTCTATTCACAAGAAGATCCCTCTGCCTCTTTGACGACAGAGGCTCCGAGGCGATTGCCTCCGTTTCGGTGTCTGACAAACTGTTTACCATGATGGGAGAAAAAATCTTCTCAAGACCACGCACGACGTGTCGCTCCACAACTTGCGTAGTAATGTTATCGATGAAAGTTTTTTGCGAGAGCTATGCATAATCGAGTTAGGGATGGTCTATCAGGGATGCGGGTGGGATACTAACCTTGTAGATCGAGTACAGGCTGTCGAGTGCCTCTTCGCAGCTGCGATTCTCCATGTTCGGGTCTATTTTGTCGGAATACTCTTGCATTGCTTGTCTAGCGTTGACCTCCGCGCTTATAGGATCCGACCGCCATCCTGGAAGTCTCATATGTCGAGTGGCATTCTCAATACAGTCGGACCGAGACTTTTGTTCTCTTTCGCGACGTCTCTTGCTGATTGTGTCTGTGTAGTAGTGATTGTACGTTATTGGATAACTTCTTATGTCTTCCATGATCCTTCCCATCTCTTTAGCTGAGTCCTCGGACCTAAGCTTAAGAGCGTCCTCGATTTTGGATGACCAGAGGCGGGTGTATACGTCTTTAGGGCATTTCTCTCGAAGTAAAGCGTGGAGGAATCGGCTACAGACTTGCGCGACACCCTCCACGTGATCCTCAGCCAACTGTCGCCATTTACTAGATTGCTCCCAGAAGAGCTCACCAACCAAGAGCGGGTTGAAATTTCCTGGGAGTTCTCTACCACGGGTCCGCATGAGAACTTGTACGACCCATCCCAGCGCTTCAGGCTTAGATAGTTTAGTCGATGCCCCGTGCTCTGGGTCTGCGAGGGTGGGGGCCACGTCTGTTATAGTGATTTCTGCTTCCTTAGAGTCTGGTCTTTCTGACCTATCAATGTGATATTTATGGCCACGCGTGCGTAAAGAGTTGGAAAAATGAGAATTCATGTACTGAATGACGGCCCGCAGTCTGCGTATTGTCGCGGGTGATTGTAGTGAAAAGGTAGGATCGGTGTTGTGGGTGAAGTAATCTCCTTCGTAATGCCCGTTAACTGCAGCTTTGCCAACCTCATAGAAGTCCAGACTAAGCTGCGTCAAGAAGGTTCTGCATTCTGCCGGCGTGGCTCTTTGATCACCCATTGCCTCCAGCTGATCTCGTGAGTCTGCCAATGCTTCCTCAAGGTCCTTTCGTAGCTTAGGGAGCTCCTGCTTGACATGATTGAAAAGAAGTTGACTGAGGCGGTCCCGCAAAGAATCGATGCCAACGCAATCTTTAGGTAGTGTAGCGAAGTTCGATTTTCGGAAGTACCTGCTCTCAGATAGGTTACGCTCCTCAAACGAGCTAGAACCTTCTTCGTAAGTACGATTCTTCAGTACATGCCAGCCTAATTTAAAGAATATGTCCCCGTTACGTGCCAGCTCGAGGAATGCTTTTTCGCTCCCAGAGCCTGCAGATAGACGATCGGGTTTTGTGATGATACCAAGTGTACGATCTCCTTCCGGATCCACCTTTCTAACTTTTTTTAGGATACCTTGATTAGCATAATCATTAGTCGCAGAGACCACAGCCAAACAAATCGTACGAGGCTGGGATATGTATTGATCGGTGATTTCTGTGACAAGCTGAACGTCCTCTTCAGTCACTCCTTTGGTTTGGGTCTGGACAAGCCCGGGAAGATCAACTAGTGTAAGTTGGGGTCTGGAAGGACCTTCGATTTCGATGCTCAGGACGTCTTTGGCGAAAGCCCTGGATTTGAAAGTGGATTTGTTATTGATCCCCATAAGACTCGTTGCTTTATCCATCAAGTCAGGAAGCTCCTCGAAATTCGAGATGGATTCCTTAAAAGCTTCTATGGAATTTCGTTCTTCATTAGGTCTTTCGTGGTCTGGGATCACTTTGATCGTGATAGCATCACTTGCCGCCCGACGTAGGATTATCTCTGTGGCGAATCGTGTACAAAGATTATCGTTGCGTGGGAAAGGAATTTCTGTGAGCGCCTCGAGAACAGAGCTTTTACCGGCTGATTGATCACCGCATACAACAAGCTGAGGAAGGGACAGCATGCTCTCGAGACCACATTTGCGAAGCTGGTCGACTATGTTGAGTACATTTCGCTGCTCATCACTTTGAAGGCCTTCCAGAGACGTAGTGATCTCCAATACCTTAGGTGAGTGGCCATTTTCAGGATCCAACGTCCGAAAGGTCATCTGATTCGTCCTAACATCAGCAGAGTAAAAAGAAAAGGTAGAGGCATTTACCTGAAGACCTAGTTAAGGAACCGTGATCTGATAAATCAGGCACTGGGTATGGTGAAGGCATGATAGAGAATGTTAGAAGTCAAAAATGAGTAATTGTAGGATGTGGGAGGTCGCATAGAGGTGTGGTGGGCTGTGCGCAGGCGGAGGAAAAAGTCTCCGATTGGTGCAAATCAATCATCTTTTCAAGGAAGTCGACCTAGATATTGTGACTACTTAGACTGGCGCCAACACACAGAAAATGAACCCACTCTTGTGGACGGATTTCAGCCTCGAGATTTTCTCTACCGCCTGTGCCGTATTCTCCAAGCCACTAAAACCTCTCAAAAAATAAATTAAATCGATCTCTCGCAACTTACGTTGACTAGATCTTTCTTCATTTGTCGAGCTGGAGAAACGAGGTGTTCGGACTGGACATGGCGGACGATAGTTTGCATGTAGATCAACTAGATCTGTTACAATCCGGTGATCAGCTTAAACTTCTCGATGATATTGACAAACTGCGCTCTCAGGGGATCAGTCACTATGTCTCCCTGCCACAGCTTATCGTTTGTGGCGATCAATCTTCCGGCAAAAGCTCCGTCTTGGAAGCCATCTCCGGAATACCATTTCCCACCAAAGATAATCTGTGCACACGCTTCGCAACGGAAGTGATCCTTCGAAGAACCTCTACCATCACCGTCTCTGTCGCAATCGTACCCAATCAGACAAGATCGGAGTCAGATCGTCACCGAATTCTGAGCTTTCGAGAGACGCTGACAGATTTCAAGGAGTTTCCGTCGCTGATTGAAACAGCAAAGACGTTGATGGGCGTCTCCATGGCTGGAAGCGCATTCTTCAACGATGTTCTCCGTGTTGAGATATCAGGACCAGATCGACCACATCTCACGATTGTCGATCTGCCAGGTCTGATACATTCTGAGAACAAGGCGCAGAGCGCTGCGGATGTGGAGCTGGTTTTGAAAATGGTCCGATGCTACATGGAAAACCGCAGAAGTATCAACCTCGCGGTTGTATCCGCCAAGAATGATTACGCAAACCAGATTGTGCTGAAGATGGCAAGAGACGTTGATCCAACCGGATTACGCACTTTGGGGGTGATAACCAAGCCTGACACCCTTCCAGTTGGTTCGGAAAGCGAGATCGGTTTCATTAATCTGGCGAGAAACAAAGACATAGAATTCCGTCTTGGATGGCATGTGCTACGCAATCGAGATTATGAAACGAAAGATTGCACGAAGGAAGCTCGCGATCTTGCCGAGAGACAATTCTTCTCTCAGGGTGTCTGGAAAGATTTTCCTCGTCGCTCAGTTGGAATCACCACATTGAGAGATCGACTGAGCACTGTTCTTCTTGAACAAATTAGAACCGAGCTTCCAAGTCTAGTTGACGACATTCAAGTCAGCATTGAGGATTGTGAAATACAACTGAACAGGCTCGGAGGTAGTCGCGCTACCGTTGAGGAACAACGACTGTTCCTTTTACGTATCAGCCAGGCTTTTCAGTCATTATCAAGAGCAGCAATTGACGGCACCTACGGTGACCCTTTCTTCGGAGACCCTCGCTCGACCGAAGGTTACTGTAAGCGCCTTCGCGCTGTTGTTCAGAACCTCAACCTGGATTTTGCGGAGTCAATGCGAGTGAAAGGCCATCATCGATCCATTGTCGAGGCGGTTTTTCCTGGGGGAAGCTCTCCTGCAATGTTGCTCGATGCTTCCAACCGGCCGTCTACACCCGAATTGGTTGGAAGAAGCGATTTCATCAGTGAGATCCGAGATCTTTTGAAGAAAAGTAGGGGGAGAGAGCTTCCAGGGATGTTCAGTCCTTTCATAATTGGTGATCTATTCTGCGAACAATCCAAACCTTGGGAAGTCCTGGCCCGACAGCATCTTCATGACACGTGGAATGCGGCAAGAGCATTTCTGGAGCTGACAGCGTCGCATTTGACGGACGATGCCACTTCAGAAGCGCTACTCCGAGAGATTGTCGATCCTCTTATGGATGAGAAGCTCAGACGACTAGACCAAAAGCTCGATGAGCTTCTAGAACCTCATCGGAGAGGTCATCCGATCACTTACAACCATTATTTTACTGAAACAATCCAGAACGTTCGACAGAAACGTCTCGAGAAAGAGATTGCAAGACGCTTGAACACATTCCTCGGTCAGAAGGAGAACGCAACGACGGAGCAGATCAATGTCAAAAACGTCAAAACATCGAACTTGGTATCGGCATTGTCTTCACGCAATGAAGCCGATATGGACAGGTATGCTTGTTCCGAGATCCTCGATTGTATGGAGGCATACTATAAGGTTATCGCCCTATTCTAACCTTTTCAATAAATACCTGAATGCTAACTCCTCTTTAACAGGTTGCAATGAAGAATTTCATTGATAATGTTGCGATCCAAGCCGTGGAAGGCTATCTTGTTACGGGACTGGGGGACATGTTATCTCCGTCGTCTATTCTGCAAATGGAGCCAGATCTCGTAAGCAAGATTGCAGCAGAGTCTTCAGAGAATCAGACACGACGAGAGGAGCTATTACGGAAATCCACCGTGTTGAAGATGGGTTTGAAGACCTGCAAGCGATATGTTGGCCGCAGCGCGTCAAGTAAGCCCTGCCCAAATTCGGACGTTCTTTCTGTAGCGCCAGCTCCGTTGCAATGGCGTAGAAGAAATTGACATTATCGCTGACTCTGCAAAGCGTTACGGGTGCAGATCCCACAAGTTACGGAAGCGTACTTCGTGCCAAGTGAGGCAGGAAGCTCGACCGCAGAAGTAGATTCGCCTCCGTCAGAGCCTGTAGAGGTGAAAGAGGTACCCTCACATCAGGCTGTCAAGATGCTCACAACGTGCTAAAAAGGAATGGTAGTATCCCACAACTGACAGCACCGAATTGGAGCCCTCAGCCTCTGACCAGTGGCCGCAACAATCTTTTTCCATGAGTCAGGGATCACTACAAGCCCCAATATTCGGCGGACCGGAGACATGCACCTCGGGTTTTAGTTTAGGAAGCAGTTGGGGCGTACCTACTTCACAACAAAGTGATCACTTGCCAAGCAAGAAAGACAAGAAGAATAAGAAGAAGAAACAAACGGTTGATCAAAACCAGTCCTAAAAGATGCAAAGGCGAAAAAACGAATAAGTAGAGTGGCGCGTTTCGATACACTATCAGGGGGAAGTGGTGATGAGCTTTTAAACATCTTGGCGAAAGGAATCTATGTTGCGCTGGTATTACTTAACAAGATGATCTCTCAGAAGGAGGACTTGCTATTGCGGCTACTGCCCTCAGGATCAGAGGTTTAGCGTTCTTGAATTGCTGTCGTCTATCAAGACCTAGTTAAAAGTCACACCTTTGGACTGGAGTAGCAAATAAAACCTGAAAAGGGCGCTTCGGCGCTGAATTGCCTTTGAAGAAGACCTCAACTTAGGTCGAGCAGAACCTGTTGTACAACCACCTCACCGAATTGGAAAAGTACCGAAGCGATCCTTCATACCTGAAACACTTCAGAAGATGAGAGGATTGTGGGCACAGATATCCCCTGCGACTAGCCTTAGGAATCGGTAAAGACAGTTATAAACCTTGGAAATTGAGAGAATGGTCGATGCGTCGTGGTGTTAGGCATACGTTTGTTTGTTAGTCCACTGAGTGTTCAAGAATTTAACTACATCGAGAGCGTATCACACTAAATACTGCTGTAGAATGAATACCTGCTAATAAACCTTCACAGAACAAATGCGCTTTCTTCACCGGCCTCGCGACAAGAATCATACTCTTCACTCAAAGGCCCGGATTGTTCCAGAATCTGAAGCAGGCAATATGTCCCCAATTATTACAGGAAGTGGTGGTGCCCTTGAAATAACTATCAATGAAATCGCCGCATGCATCATTAGTACTTGGATTCTTTGTGGATATGTCGAGCTGCTCTTGGCCTCGGAGATCCCGGTAGAGTAACTCAAAGCTGTAGGCAAGATCGTTCAGATACGTTTTGCCGGGAGATAAGGTGAGATCGTCCACCATCCCTAAAAACCCGTTGCAATCTCTTTCGCTATAAACGGAGATTCCGATCTTCGAAGGCTTGTCCTGTCATCTTTCTTAGCCTTGTTTTCACGGACAAGCGTGTGCATACCTGTCGTCTATGCAGTTCCTCGTCGATCTTACTCTTGACTTGAGCTTCCGAACCTTTAGCCTCATTCGCAAAAGGATTGCCGCTCTTCGGATTACCTTTACCCTCTGCACCGTGTGGAGAATCTGCCATGTTGGGAGCTGCCAGAGCTGTGTATACTTGAGCTATCAGAATGGCACCGTAGAGCAATGTCTGTAGGAAATGCATCTTGTGATATTCAGGGAAATAGGCGTTGAGTGGTTGTATAGAGGTGGAGGAAACCTATTGCCTTAATATAATTACGGTCTGGACGACCACTGGCCTTCACGAATCCACAATCGGCTCCCCAAAGGTGGTAGGTGATTTTTGGATGCTCGATGAGGGGGTCAAAATTGGATCCCCCCTAGAGGATATCTCCAATTTTTGTGCCTTCAATTGTGGATAGGTTCCGTCTCATACACGCCAGACTTAATTCATACTACAGGATCGATTTTACGGTTAAGGGCCTGGAGAGGAAGCAATATTACCATGATCGGGTATTAGTAGTATATTGGACTGGGCTTTACAATGGAAGATGATAATCCGATTCAAGTATTTCAATGCCAAATGTGTTTAATTGAAGTTCTACCTAAGCCAGATGGAAACTATATATTGCCCTCATTTATAAGAAACCAGATATCCGTCATCTTGACATGGTTCATGCAGCGGGCATATATCGCTCAGAGTGCTAGGAGCAGCAACAGTACGCTGGATGAAACTTCTTAATTCGCCTCGTGGACCTATCCGTGAACGCGGGATCGCGGCGAGTGTTGATGGTGCCGAAGTTTGCGCGCGAATGGATGTAGTGATGGTGGGAAGACACGTATTTTTTCGGGCCCTGGCTCAGCATTCCTGATTTGGAGGGACTGCTCACGAGTTGGATTTTCTCGTTTATGTAGTTGCCGTGAGGGTGCTTCGCAAGACATGCCGATGCAACAAGAAACCAGGTTGCTCTTGAGGTTGCTTACGTTGGCCTTGTCATCTTTAGGATAAGTGTAGGCAGCCCCTGCGCAAGCTGTGAAAAAAGGCGGAGCAGGTCCATTGGCGATATTCTGAGCGGAGTTGAGGCAGACAGGGCCGTCGACTTGATTGTTACATGTGATGCCTGGCTGTTTAAATAGATCGATGTTGCAACCGGAGACCGCTGTGCCCTCGGAGGAGCATGTGATGGGCACAGAGTAGCCATCGACATAGCTGACATCGATATCGGGTGGACCTGTAAAGCTGCCTTCGATCTTACTGCCCAGAGGGTTGGTGTTGGGCCCAACATATATCCTTCCTGCCCACCCAGTTGGGAAAGTGTACCGGGTAGGCGAGGTGTCGGGAAGTATGGTGGCCGACGGATTCCCTACCGGGGCGGGGCCGCCAGCATTAGAAGCAAAGGACAGAGACAATTGAGTTCCGTACACGTTAGTGATCGAAATCGTCATATAATCGCCTGAGCCATCGGTAACCGCAGTGCTCACAGGGTGTGGAGCACTCGTGACTGGAACGGAACTTGAAGCTGGGGTTGAAAACCCGCTCCCGTAAGTCACAGTCACAGTTGCGGCCGGCGGGCAGTTGAACGGACTTGCAGCTACCAGAGCCGCAAGGGCCGAAACAGCGATCTGACAGGATTTCTTCATTTTGTGGCTGAAGGGTCAAGAGAGTCATCTGTGTCGAAGAATACAGGCGCTATCGTTGCCTTTTGTGGTGCTTCAAACCGTGCGTCAGTCTTTGGATGCTTATGGAAGCATCCATAAACGGAACCCCTTGTAAGATTCCTTCGAACGGCCAAGCACACAACAGCCCTTCCTTCCGCCTCATCCTTCGTGGCCTCTTCTTGTGATTCTTTGGCTCTGCATCCGACTGTCAAGACGTCGTCGCGCCGGAGGACTTTGAAAGGAGGGAAGGGGGCGGGGAAGGAAGCATGTGTTCGATGAAGTTTCTATGTCCTTTCTGGGCCGCAAAGTGTAGCGGTCTCTTAAATCTTTCCCCATATTTCTTCACGTTGTAACCGCGTCTGATGTAGATTTCCCCAACTCTTCCTCGGCGTTGCAGTCGTATTCTGTTGTTTTCATGGATTTCTAGCTCGAGTTGTCGACGAGTCTCACCTTCCGGTCCAATAGTAGTCGACGCGGAAGGGTCTACACCGGCTTGTAGAAGCTGGTCCACAACCTTTTCATTTCCTGCTTGAACGGCGCTTAGCAGCGGTGTCTCGCCCTTCTTGTTGCGAAGATCGATTTCATGAGGATGTTGGAGAAGCAGAGTTACCAAATATGGAATTTTCTTTCGTAGCTAGATGATGAACTACCGTGTCTCGCATCCTTACCCTGGATTGAAATATCTGCTCCTCTTTACAACAATGATCTGAAGGTCGCTTCGCGGTTGTGCAACGCTGCCCATAGCAAGCCAGTTTCTCCAGTTATGCGGGTATATGTAAGGGCCATGTCGTAGAACTTGGCTGATAAGACCGTGTTAAAGTGACGAGCCGTTCGTAAAAGTAAGCTCATGTCCTTCGGCCCAAGGTTATCAGTAATGAGAGAGACGATTTCGTTTGAGAGGCTATTGAAAGCCATGATAAGCGCGTACTAGACCCACAGTCCCTACAGATTTTGTAGTACCGTTCGCAAGGCTGGGTTTACGAGCGGGGGCGGTGTTTTTGCTTTGTTTACATGCTAGCCAATTTGGGACTAGCCCAGAAGTACATAGTCGGCATCCTCTGGTAGTCAATTCTATGCTCCTTACAACCACACTGAATCCACCCTTACAGTTGATTTACCACTATTGAACCAATCCCTTCTTTCAGCGTTTAGTACGGCTGCGGCCTGGGGTGCCGCCTTGTGGGGCTCTGCCCGCTGGGGCTGCGCATTGCGACTTCACTCTATGCGGCACAAAATCATCGCGATCACAACCCTTTCTCAGGAACGAGGCATGTTACATCGAGAGCATTACATTTGTCTTCTGATGGTGACGTCCAGATCATTGGTTTTAGAGCTCCCGGCGGAACTGAGAAAGATGATTCGTGTTCCTCACTGACAATACCTCGCGCTGGCCACGCAACGACGGAATCAAACTTCTCTTTGTTTGTCGGCAGATCCACAGCGAGGTCCTGGAGTTTGTGTACAAAGAATTTCTCGTTTTTGGCCTGGTCTTCGGTCTTTCAGGGCCAATTCAATCTTTCAGTCATCTGACTGTCATGGGCCGAGATTTTACAGGGTTGCCGGATCCATAGGGACACCTCACGTACTTTCGCCAGATTCTCCCACGATGCCGCTGAAATGAACATCACCATGAGGGTTGGAGCAAGCTCTCTCGCTCGTGAAGGGGAGGCTCACAGGCCTTCAAAGGCTTTGGATAGACGTCCATCCGAGTGTTGGCGATGGCTCAGGATATTTCTCAAGATGTTTGGGCTTTCGCAAAGAGGTACTGATTGGCGAAGGTATTACACTGGTATCGGATCGTTTCACACTCAACGATGGAATTCTGCGGAAGAGACCACGCAAGTCCAGTGAAGTCATCGTTGTCGAAGACTATTCAGGATGGCGCCTAAATTGGAACGCATGGCTGGCAATGTGTTAAGATTAGAAACCCTGAGCACGGAGAGTGTAGCAAAACTGGAGCAGAAGGGGGTCAATACTGGAGCAGAGGAAGTTGGGGCTTGAGGGGAGCAAGAACTGGAGCTCAACATGAAAGCCTCACAATTGGGTTCCCTCCACCGAAGGCTACGCGGACAATAGCTGGTGGAAAGGAAGCACTCAGAGCGCTGGTCTGAAGGCATTTCTCATCCAGTTCGCTTTCCATTCATTTAGTGATATCGACGACAATGACATCCCCGCTCGGCAGTGCTGGCACTGCGCTCTACGCCTCACCAGAAGCAGCACGACACGCTCAAGGGCTTTCGCTACGAAATTTTCTGGCGTCACTCGTCACATCGGCGGCCGTATTTGCCACCGGAGTCTGTGTGTTTGTCCTTCTTAAGGATAGACTCAGACAAATCTAGTGAGTCCCAGTCACCCTTCAAGCGCAAAGATACTGAGTCGGTATGCCAGTCAACCTCGAACTTATCTCGTACCTGAAGGACAACGCACCATTCCACGTCCTTCAGGTACGATATCCTGGATCCCACGTATGTTCCAGCTTCCCGATAGGATCATCTTAGAACACTCTGGCCTAGACGCTTTCTTCTTCCTTCGATATATTCGCACTCTTCTCACTATCTTCACCAGCCTATCGGTCATCGTCATACCAAGCCTCGTTCCTCTAAACTTGGTCGGTGGCAATGATGCTGCAGGTCGGACCCAAGGTCTCGATAGGTACAGCTGGGCGAATGTCGGGCTCGATCACACTGCATTCTACTGGGCCCATTTGATGATGGCCTTGATTGTGATCGTGTTCATATGTTATACCATTTATGTGGAACTGCTTTTTTACGTTCACGTCCGTAATTCTTACCTAGCGTCACCTGCGCATCGTCTCTTAAAGGCCGCCAACACGATTCTGGTGACCGATATTCCCGAGAAAGATCTTCCGGTATTAGAGGATGTCTACAGTATATTCCCCGGTGGAATCCATTCCGTCTGGATCAATCGAGATCTCTCTACTCTGTCGAAGAAGATTCAAGAGCGAAAAAAGCTCGTCACCACATTGGAAGCCGCGGAGACCAGCCTTATCACATCGGCAACGAAGTCTTTCCGTCAACACAATAACCACGATTTTGTACAATCGAGTGGGAGGGATACCGAAAGAGAAGGACCGTTGTGGAAGCGCTATCTGAAGGAGAAGGACCGTGATCATATGTATATTCCACGAAAAGGATGCACCTGGATGCCAGCAATTCCTCTTATCGGAAGAAGGGTTGATACCATCCACCACTGCTTAGGCGAGCTAGCACGAATGAATAAGGAGATCAGTGCAGACCTAACAGAGCTGGCCGAGTTCGAGTCGAATGGAAGAGAATCAAGCAAGTATCCACGACTGAAATCCGCCTTTATACGATTCAACACTCAATCCGCCGCATACATGGCCTGTCAGACTCTCCTAAACGCCGACCCTCTGCGCTTATCGGCCCGACACATCAGCGTTTCCGTGCGAGAATTAAGATGGAGCGCTCTGTCTCAACGGTGGTGGAATCGATATATACGCAGTGGGTTGGTGTGGATCGCCATCGCTTCTCTTCTCATAACGTGGGCAATACCCGTCGCATTCACGGGTTTCCTGTCCCAAATTACCACCCTCGCAGACTCCGTATCGTGGCTTCACTGGATAGCTGGCGCTCCGGCATGGCTAAGTGGGATTATTCAAGGTGTGCTGCCGCAGTTGATGTTAGTAGCACTGACCGCATTGCTGCCACTGATCCTACGCATTATCACGGGTTGGCAAGGTCTATCCACGGAGACGACAGTGGAGTTGTCGCTGCAGAAATACTATTTCGCCTTTCTCTTCGTGCAAAACTTTCTCACAGTGTCGCTTTCATCCAGTATTACGGCCATCGCTCAAGACCTCCTCCATGGCCTGAACTCTGCACCCGCGTTGTTGGCCAGAAACCTTCCCAAGGCGAGCAACTACTTTTTCTCCTATCTCACTTTACAAGGCCTTTCGGTGAGTGCAGGTGCCTTCCTGCAAGCCGGAGGTCTAGTCAACTGGCTTATCCTCGCCCCTTGGACGGATCGCACACCGAGACAGAAGTGGGAGAGACAAGTGGGTTTACCGGAGATTCGATGGGGCACCTTCTACCCTCTTTATACGAACCTCGCATGTATTGGTAAGACGCTCGCATCTTTGCCGACGCCTCTGCTGATAATTTAGGCCTGACGTACTCAATCATCGCCCCCCTTATACTCCCGTTCAGCGTCGCCACCTTCAGCTTATTTTGGTTCGTATTCCGCTACAATCTGCTCTACGTGTCGGCTTTCCCGTACGATACTGGAGGTCAACTTTATCCGACTGCTTTGAAACAACTCTTTACAGGAGTCTACATGATGGAGCTATGCCTGATAGGTCTTTTCCTGTCCATTCGCAATGATCGGGGTGTTCTTACCGGTATTGGTCAGGCCGTGGTTATGATGATTGCCACAACATTGACGGTCATTTACCAACTGTTTCTGGGAAACATCTTCTCCTCAATTCTCAAATATCTGCCAGTCTCCACGAAAGACAGGGAGGACGAGGGAGGAGAATCGAATTGGAACCACTCCTCAGCACCTGCGCTCGATCATTTACGACATCTAGCGCACACCTGCTATGGCTGGATGAAGCCTTCCAAGAAAGTTCCCCAAGATCTCCAAGAAAGTGTTGACGAGCTCGCACGGAACGAACTCGACGTAACAGATCGGCATGGGTACAAGCATGAGGCTGCTGACCATCGCAGCCCTGTCATCTGGATTCCGAAGGACGACCTTGGAATCAGCGAAGATGAGATCGCCTACGCCAGAAACTGCGTTTCAGATATCAGAATCAGCAATGAGTTTGCAGACCTTGATATCAAGGGGCGCTTGGAGATTTCGCAGAATGTCTCTAACACTGATATCGTTCAATAGGTAACGTCTGAAGCTGTTTTACTTTCCTTAGCCAGTGTTTACGGCTGGCCTACAGAGCACCTTGAAAGCTACGCCTATGATTGAATGTCTGAATAGCATGGGTATGGACGGTTGGGTTAGGTGTGATGTATTTCGCAGGCTTGCTTACACCTGCTTTACTTTGAAAATAGCAAACCTTTGCCACCTCTGACATTCTGCTTGTATTTAACTTTCTGCCTCTGTATTGAGCAATCGGTTAACCTGATTACCCTTTCTCGTTGGCCGTTCATGTAGCCCGGAGCGCTTCGCCTTCTTCACTTTTCCCTTGGTTTCTTGCTGCAGAATGAACGAATCGATAGTGTCTAACTCGCGCTAAAGACGAGTACAGTACAGGGTTTCACTTTTGGATGCTGCTGTTCGAAACAGGCCTCTTTTATGGATGCTAATGTCTGGAGCCGATTGTGGATGCTACCGCAAATTTAGATCATAAATCGACAAGACACAGACCCTTGGTCTACCGAAAACGTTTGGAGACTTTCGGATTCTCTCAAAAAATGACCATTTACAGACACCTCAACGTCTACAATGGATGCTCGAATTCTTAAGGTAAGGCTGTCCGGCATATCCTTCGAAAGACTGCTGAGCTTCTTTCAAGTTTGAACACTCTCTCAAGAGTTTGCTGGAGGAATCAAATCCTGAAGAGGACGATGACATAAATCGCAAGATTATTGACGTCCTCCATACCGAGATTCGACGGCTTTCTGGAAAAGGTCGAGAAACCGATCAGAACTTCCACCCTGCGGCGGCTCATCCGCAGCCAAACACTACGCCCAATGCGATTCCGCGAAACCCCAAAGCAGGGCTGGTCTCCACTCGAATTGCGAATCCGCAAAATGAAATTGATACCACGACTCCCAGTAATCAAGCAAATCCAGATGGTAACAATTCCTCGACGGCAGGTTCTACAACATCCACTCAAGAGGCTTCGCAAGATGCCTCATCACATATGTCGATGGACGAAACCGAGACAGGCTGCAATGAATCATCTCCAGTGGTAAACCCCCCAGGTTATTCTCACCAAATCATTCGCTTCGGCGATACCTCACTCACACCGGGAGACGTCACGAACGATGTTGAGCAGGAGCTGCAGGAGGTCGCCAGTATTATAAGCGAGGCTTGTCGAATCATCGTGTTCGTGGGCGCCGGAATCAGTACCAATTGCGGTATACCTGTGAGTACTGATCTATACTTTTGGCCATCTTTAGATAACAATTATCCAGGACTTTCGGTCTGAGACCGGCCTTCACAAGACGAACAGAGGGCTCTTCGAGAGAGAAGTGCTCGATGATGAAGAAAGAAGAAAAGAATTGTATAAATGCTTGATGGAAATAAGGAACAAAGCAAAATCCGAAGATCTGGTTCAAACGGATATGCATCGATTTCTTCAAGTCCTTCGAAGATCCGGGAAGCTTCAAAGATGTTATACTCAGAATCTCGATGGACTGGAGGCAAGGGCTGGTTTGAATGCTGATATCGAATCCAAAGACTGCGACGTGGTCCAGTTGCATGGCAACCTTGACTCCTTCAGATGCTCTTATTGCAGGCATCTCACGAATTGGGATGGCGTGCGCGAGACGGCTCTTGCTTCCGGAGAGATTGTGTCATGCCCTGAATGCGCGTCGAGGGTAGAAGAACGGCGAAGAAGGGGAGGGAGAACGAACATTCATGTGGGACATTTACGACCCAACATTGTCCTCTTCCAAGATATTGACGACCCTTTGAGCGAAACAAAAGCGAGGATTATCGACAAAGACGCGAACTCAAAGCCTGATGTCCTCCTGATCGTTGGTACATCATTGGCCATCGACGGTCCGAGGTACGAGCTCAAGAACAAGCTGATTCCGGCGGTACGTCGAAATGGTGGAAAGGTCATATATGTTAACAACAATCCTCCCCCGAGAACATTTTCCAAGCCCGTGGTCGATCACATATTCGAGATGGACTGCGACCTCTGGGTGCGAGACCTTGCCGCACGCGAACCTTCCTTGCGGGAAGATGAGGCGGGACAGGCTTCCCAGCGTCTCTCTTGCGGCTTCGACTTTCAGCCAAAAGCGAAGACTGTCGGTGAAGTGATCACAGAGGCTGAGCTTAAACTGATCTCCATTGGTGATTATTCCGATCTTCAGTTCAGGACCCGAACGAAGGAAGAAGTCAGAGAAGACTTGAGTCCCTTTCTTCCACAGAGGTGGCTTTCGACGTCTCCCCTTATGTGCGTCTTATCGCTTTTCGGATGGGGTGAATCCACCAAAGTCCTACACAGTAAGCTTACGGAATTCGATGCGAATGACGTTGAAAAGAGAAAGAAGATGCTGGACGGGCCTGTGTGGCCAATCGGGCGAAAACATACTCGCATAATCATTCCGCACAATCCCAACGATCACTGGATCCTGATCGTAGTGAATATACCGATCCGAACTATAAGCTACTACAGCTCACTGCCTGGGTATCATCTGGGTGATTGTTGTGAATTTGTGGAGGCGCAAATGAAGCGAGTCGGTGAGAAACTCGGTCAAGACTATTCCACGTGGAATCCTCCCATTGAAGGCGTAAGTACACTTCCCCATTCCACAAGTCCAGTTGGCTGATGAGTTTATAGAGTTCACATCAACAGACTAATGGCTCGGACTGCGGGATATACCTTCTGGAGAATGCGAGGCGCCTCAGCCAAGGCGAGGTCGTCAAGGGGGCGTCAATCGAGGCAGATAGCTTAAGGGTTTTTTATGCCGAGCTACTCCTGGCCAGGTCTCTTTACGAGGCTAGCGAACAGATCATGCTGAAGAGCGTTCTCTATCCAGAATCCTCGAGGTCATGGCAGGTTGGTGCTGCGCCTCGCTCCTACACCTTCGAGCTTGACTCCACAAGAGCGAAACGAAGGAAATTGCAAATTGAAGAATTGGATGCTCAAAACGCTATTCCTGATGAAGATGACTCGGACTGGGATGAAGGTGATACCCAACCACTGGATCTCGCGGCTATAAAAGTTAGGGTCTCAACCCTCTTTGCATCGTCCCCATCATGCCCTTGGACGAAGTACTTGGAGCGCTTTGCCAATTGCCGCATTCAAAGAAGCAACGAGCCAATGGGATTTGCCCGGGCTTTTCGTCTGCTTCAGATGGTGGCAGCTTTCGGCTGTCCTGAGCACTTCATGGCATTAAAGGATGCCGTCGCTCATTACCGCGTGCTAGCGCCAGAAGAGTTCATAAAAGCACCGCTCGACTTATTCAGTCATTTGTACACAGTAGGACTTTGGACAGAGCGTCTCGGATTAATCAATGTGATCCTTCAACGGTTCGTACGCGCTCATTTTACCTCACTAATCGATGAAGGGGCGGACCTTTTCCAAGACAGATCTGAGCAGATGATACTACACAGCCAATGCGCAATTACCAGGTCCATTAAGGCTACGGTGGTCAAGATATATCCGAGGATGAAAGGATGGGACTCTTCCCCTAATCACGCCGAAAGGTCCGCATTCCTGGATGTTCAGCACAATCTCAGGAGGTGGAGACGAGAAGGCGCTATCTGGTCTATCATTCAAAACCGATTCTCTTCTCTTGCTCTCCTCGCCCTAGTGCCCTATCATGTTCGAATGCTGTCCAATTCTCAGAGTATTTCAGGATCTTCGTAGGTATTAACGAGTTTTAGCCAGCATCTGCTGATCTGCAGCAGCTTTCAAACCGAGATTCCTCGGGACGCTCGGGTTCCCTTCGTCGATGCTCTCGCCGAGCTTCGTCCGAGCCTTTGGAGTTACGTACCTAAACTGGCGCACCTCTTCGATGTCCTTTCTAGTCCCGGCAAGCTAAAAACCCGCAAGTTCAAAATAGAGCTTGCCACCGACGATGAAATTCGGAACGCCTCTCCGGACTCGACACTGCTGATAGATGCTTTCGACTACGCAAATAACAGCAATAGCGATCTGCTCCGCGGGTCGGAAAATTGTTGAATCCTCGGTTGATGCTGTTCCACTCTCGTCGCAGTCGGTTTCATTAAACTTAAAATAGAAAGGTCACGGTGATCGAGCCAATGCCCTCTTCTCAGATTGTATATTATTAAAAGGCGTACATGCGCTTTATGCAAGTTCACGGCAGCGCCGATATCTTCACAGTACGTGCAACAGATTTGTGAGACTCAAACCCGATAGTCCTGCAGGACACGACTTCTGCAGCTGAGAGCTCGATCTTCCAAGAGTAAGTGCCTCCCAAGTCACTCGGGGTTCGGAGCTCTGCCGGATGGAGAGGGTTTGCTCTAAATCTGGCTCCGCCTCCAGATATGGCTCCTGGCTCGGATTCTAAAGGCGGCTTTTCTCCCGCCAATTCCATTCCTCTACCGAAATTGATTAATCTATCCAAATACCCACTTTTCAAGACCTCTAATCAGCACCTAGTTGACGAATCTATCGGGGAGGAAACTCGTGCTTTGGCTATGGAGTTGTTCATGTTCAGGAGGGTGTTCCAAGACATCCCTGAGTGCAGAGCGGCGCTCATACGCTGCCTCGCAGGCGGTAACTTAATCGCATTGAGAAAGGCCATCGGGTTCTGGCTATCGGATAAGGAAAAGAGAGCACACTTGGGCTTGCTATGGGACGTATTCGAGCACATGAAATGGACCGAGGACGCAGGCAGAGTAACCATGATGGGGCGAGGCCTTGACTTCCGCCGAGCTGAAGCACTAATTCGAGACACTGTTCTTATGCGCTGGCCAAAGGTGGTCCCGTTTATAATCATGATTCGAGCTCCCGTCGATTACGAGAACCTAATCCCGTGGATCACGCGGACCTTGTCGAATATAAGGAGTTCTACTAAGATGAATGTCTCTGAAGTGGCTCCACGTGAGAATAGATGGGATACGAAGCCCATCGCCATCATCGAAGGGCTCGCAGCTGGGTTTGACATGTTCATTCCAATCACGATTTTAACACAGGGAACGCCTCAAGACCAGCTTGGAACCGCAACCGTAGACTGGACTGCTGCTATGTCCATCTTCCAGCCTGCGGTCAGGAACGTGAACCGGATCGCAATTGCAAAAACGGAATTGAGCAATGTTGGATATGAGACGGCGGCCGTCATTACCTACAAAACTGTCGATACGTTCTGCCTAGTCATCAGTGGTCCTCCATTTACGACCAACGTCTCACTTATACTTAAATCACCTTCAGAAGGTCCGAGGTGCGATTGGTCTGGCAACCCTCATGTATTCATGCGCGTGGTCAGCAATGAGCATTTAGTGTCTGATACAGAGCACGAAGCCATAAAAAAACGGAATGCACGTCTGGGATGGTAGGCCACTCTTCTAATAGCGCGTTGTTTGGGAGAAGAGTGCGCTGTAAGAGATGTTTGTAATTTCCTTGTGGAGAGATGAGATGACATCACCCAGGTTGGATAGTCCTAGGGGTAGTCACATAAGCGTGCTTTATGAGCACATGTATTTTTATGCAAGGTTCAACCTTTTTCCTTGCACACATTAATATGGCATTCGTTCATTAGTTGACAGTCTCTCCCTCTGGTCCAGTCCTGCTGCTTCACTTCTTGCAACCCTCCATGCTGCTCTAATTCTGGCACCCTGCTTCAATTTTGACACCTTGCTCTAATTCTGGCACCCTGCTTCAATTCTGACACCTTGCTCCAATTCTAACACCTTACTCCAACTCAGGCTCCCTGCTCCAATTCTGACACCCCTTCAATTCTGGCACCCCACTTCGATTTGGCAGGGCGCATTGGAGCTATTTCCGCCTCTCCTAGGGAGTTTGTCCCAGGAGAATTCTTCTGGGGCTAAGAGGCAGCTGGGATGAGCTGGTTCTGGGTCAATGACGGTCAAGCCGTATTAATGGTTCCCGGGAGGATCGGCTCCGGACAGATCTCCTGGGACATATCGCGGTCCAATTCTGGCACCTCGCTCCAATTCTGACACCCTGGTCCATACCCCCTACTCCAATTCTGACGCCCTGCTCCAATTCTGGCATCGAACTCGGACTCTCCTGGGTAAATCCTCTCTGGAAAAACTGCCTGGGGCTGGAACCAGCTTGAACGAGCCAATATCGGATCAGTTTGACTCAAGGTATTTAAAGCTCATGGAAGTATGAACTCAGGAGGTCTCCCCTAGGGGAACATGATGGCAGTCAGCGAATTCTTATTCCCCGCATCAAGGGAATATCCAGAAGCCTTACAGTTCGTTCCACTCTGATTCCTGATCACATCAATTTATTTCAGCATGGAACAGACCCAAGGTTTAGGAGAAGAGTCAAAGCTCGAAAACGAAAAAGCAATTAAGTACATGGGAACAGCTCGCATTAAACTTGAGTGGTTACATTTCCAGGAGGGGGAGCTCGACTTCAAACATATCCAAGAATTGAAATCTTGTCTTCAAAAAGACTGTCGAAGACTCGATATACGTAATCATGTTCCCGCCATTATTGATCAACAGCATCTTGATGCTGCGTTACGACTCTCCGGGGTCTCAGAGGCCGGATTGCCTAAAAGCTCACGATATGAGTTTCCCGAATTGGGCTTTTGGGACGGCTATCGGCTTATATGCCTACACGGACGACAAAGAATTGAGGCAGCAAAGCTGGCTCTATCGCCACCATCGAATAAGTGGTGGCCGGTGGATCTCTACCTTGCAGGTACGGCTTCTTCTATTTAACAACCAACAATTTCCTGACTGTACATTCAGATATTAGCCACGAATTAAGAACAGTTCTGACTGAAGAATACGCGAACGAAGGCAAACCCTCTGACGGTCAGGTCTATCGGAAAATACGCAACTATCAGTTCCAAAAGCACTTCAGCTTGGAAATGCGATGGTGGACTCGTCTCTCTCCACATGGAGCCAGAAATTTAAAACAACTACTCCAGCACAGGGAATTTACCCTTGCCTTCGATGCTTTCTTGGAGATACCTGCGCTCTTAACAGGGATGAGAATTAGCACTCTACATAAGATGTTCGCGATAAGATGCGATGAGGTAAACGTTCTGTCGTCGAACGCATGAATGTGCTCATTGATTGCTAGGAAATCGTACATTATCTTTGTTACATCAAGCAATTCTGGTCTGACCTGCTTCAACAAGACAAGACTGCGATGGCCAAGGTAGATCAAGTCACCGTCGAAGCGTTACAGCTCACCGCGCCATGGGCATCAACACTGGATGCCAAGATTCTACGTGGTAAAGTGCTGGGCGGGGAAATCTTTTGCCGTTTTAGCCAACAAGAACGTGAAGGGATCTGGAATAGGTTACAGTCCTTCAAGGATCTGGTTCCTTCTCTGTTCGAGTTCTTTGAGAACGTTAAATGCCTTGAGGCATGGGCCGACTGTTTAAAATGGCTGGTATGCCTAGGTCCTCGGGAAACACTCTCCACGGCAATGAATAAGATCTATACTGGTATAAATCAGAGCGTAGACTCGGCTCTGGTGCAGGAAAACGAGACCACGTTCAAGTCTGTGCCAGCAAGCTCCGCTCGTCGAATAGACCTGGGCTATCGACAATTACGCGCCTTCGCCATGCGCTACCACTGTGAAATCCCAAAAAAGCCCAGCGGGAAGGACCTTCTGGCAAAGCCAAGGGCCATGTCAGACACAACGAGGTTGCGTGAAATGGCTGATCTTGCTGATTGTTTGGGGTTTGAGTCGTCCGAGATCACCGCGTTAAAGCAGTTTTCAAAGTCAGCAGACCCAACGATAGTAGGAGGAAACGAAAGGCCTGCGCTCGTCACGGATGGTCCAGGGGAAACCAGAAAAGACAGATGCGGAATGCCACATGTTCAAAATTACGAAGAGGACCGCAAGTTTCTGTTTATCACTCATTTACATGACGATAGGGATGAACAATTCGAGGGGATCACGTCCTACTTCAGGCTAAGATCCACGTACTTGAAATTCTATGGCATGCCGGACGACTCCAATCCACAACAGCATCTCACTACAGTGACAGGAGAATTACTATCCCCGGCTATCTCTCTAACTCGATCGGCTTATTCGTCAAGAGAAGATCAGACACGAGGGGCTGAGCACATGGAGATTGACAGGGAACAAACAGAAGACACAACGATGCAGGAGGGAGAGGGAGAGGGAGAGGAACAGAGACCTTCGTTCCAACCAGAAGGTGCTCTTACACAAGAAGCATCGATGCAACGACAAAATCTCTTGTCCGACGCAGGCATGCTTGGAAAAAAAGAGTATGAACAAGAACAATATCGGCAGAAGCTTGCGGGGGACGCAAATGCACTCGTGGAAGAGGAACAAAGACTAGAACAAAAACGACAAAAGCTCTTGTCCGACGCAAGCACACTTGAAAAACAAGAGCAAGAGCAAGAACAGCGACAACGAAAGCTCTTATCTCATGCAAACATAATTGAAAAGCAAGAACAAGAACAAGAACAGCAACGACAGAAGCTTTTGTCCGACGTTATCACGCTTGAAAAGCAAGAACAAGAGTACCGGCAGAAGCTTGTAGGAGACGCAGGCACGCTCAGAGAACAAGAGCAAGAACAAGAACAAGAACGACAAAAGCTCTTGTCCGATGTAAGCACGCTGGAAAAGCAAGAGCAAGAGCAAGAGAAATACCGGCAGAAGCTTACAGGGGACGCAATCGCACTCAGAGAACAAGAGCACGAACAAGAGCGACGAAGACAAAAGCTTATCTCCGACGCAAGCGCGCTAAAAGAACGCGAGCAAGAGCAAGAACAGATGTATCAAAAGCTTACGGGGGACGCTAGTGTCCTTAGAGAACAAGAGCAAGGGCGAGAAAAACAACGTCAAACGCTTGCGAGAGAAGAAAACGAGCTAATGAATCGAAAACAAAAGCAGGAGGAACAACGACAAACACTCGCGACGGTCGCGAGCGAGCTCGTGAACCAAGAACAAAGGCAAGAAGAACAGCGACAAAAGCTTGCGGAGTACGCAAACGATCTCAAAGATCAAGAATTGAGGCAAAACGGACAACGACAAAAGCTTACGGCGGACATAAGCGAGCTGAACAAACAAGAGAAACGTCACAAGAAGTTGAAGAGAGATAAATTGAAACAGAAACGAGAGCAAAAGAGCGTGGAGCAAAAGGTATTAGGGAGTAAGCAGGATGAGTTAAGGACAATCCAGGAGCGAGACGAGCGAGATATGGGGGAGCTACAAAGACAAAGTCAAGAAGAACTGGCAGATCTTGAATTGCCATCTCCCTTAGAGCTCGAGCATGAAGGAGTATATGCCGATCAAAGTACACCTGAAGTACGAGCGGAAAACTATTCAATGGACGCAGTCCAGAAAGGTGGTATCCAAATGGACGTTTCAGCACCCGAAGGTGAAGATATTCCGGTACAAGAGCACGGACCACAACAGAATAGAACGCAAGTGAAGGGCCAAGAGGAGAGACACACGGAGGAAACCCAAGATGATAGATTACATGAGCCTGAGGCCCAAGAGACGGGCCAAGAGCATGGAGTGCAAGGGAGGGAGCATGAGCATCAAACGCAAGAGGACAGGCAAGAAGGTAGAGCCCACGGGGATGAAGCACATGAGGATGGAGCATATGAGGATGGAGCCCACGAGGATGGAGTAGATGAGGATGAAGCATATGAGGATGCAGCACATGATGATAAGGCCCAAGGCGGTAGGCAAGCCGACGAAGCCCAAGAGGTTGTGCAGGAGGATAAAGCACATAAGGAAGGGCAAGATAGTGGTGCGCATGAGGATGATATACGAGAGTATCGAGCAGGAAAGCGCCGAGCGATGACTGACGAGAGCGACGACGGTGCCGCACTTCGAGCACAACAGGTACGGGAAGGGCGAAAACCTGTGGAAAAGGGCAAGTTTCAACGGCTGAACAGATTTGGGTCATCAAATCATGATATGAACCCGGAAGGTGACACGTCAATGGATGGCACTGGAGAGGGAGATACCACACCCATGCAAAGAAAAAAGCCCCAGACATCGCGCCGGCAACAAAGACAGGATCTGCAGGCACAGCAAAGGACTACAAACGCAACGGCAGCAGTGATGACGGAAACCACAAACGGTTCAACCGGGTTGGCTTCTGATTTTACTTATGAAGCGCCATCTCGGGCTACATAATCCGCAATGTCAAATGAATGCGGACACATATTATCAAGCCTTATAATATGTATAGCGCAAATGCCTCACGATCACGCTTTCGATCACTGTCTATTCGCAGCTGTGAATGAAGTAAGCTGCAATGCCCGGTCAACCCGCCAGCTACGTTGCCATCCCTCCTAGCCTGTGTTCTACCGTAAAGAATACATGGGCACCAGGTAGCCAAGCAGCCTAGTGTTGTTTATATTAGAGTACTATTTTTGTAATAACCTTAGGGACTCACATGTGCCGATAGGATTGAAGCAGTCAAATATCTTATGGTTCCATGACCCCGACATTGCTAATGCTTCGATAGGTATTGCGTTAGAATTCACGGAAAACAATTTAAATGTTTAGGAGAGAATACAAAAAGTAAGGTACAGTTAAACAAGAGAGCGCGCACATATAGATTCAGTATATATAGGTGTCTTAAATTTTAAAGGATGACTGCGCCTAGCTCAACGGCCAAAGCTTCATTTCTAGTGAAGAGCGAAATCCAATTATGATCCACATTGTAGACACTGTCTTGTTGATTGATTAGCCAATTGATGGTATCGCTTTGGAATTGGATGCGCCTCCTGGTTCATCCACTTGGGGCTCCCCCATTCCATTTTTGGCTCCCCGCTCCAGAAATGGCTCCTTCGCTCCAGAAATGGCTCCTCTGCTCCAGGACCGGCTTCCCGGCGTCAAAAATGGCTCTTTGCTCCAAAAGTCGATCCTTTGCTTTAGATTTAACGCCCCACACATAGCAATATACTGGTTCAGAGAGGTCGCAATGCACCTAGACGAAGAAGCCCAATTTAGATCTCTGATATTCCGGATTATTTCCTGACTGTATCTATCTAATGAGCATTACAAATATAGAGCTGAATTTGTGAGAAGTATTATGTGGAGGATTTAGAAAAAGATAAGCACCATTTACAAAGCTTGACCTCAGACGAGTCTAGCGCATGTCGCGCCGGGCAGCGTAGTAGAGAAGTCTGACGTGCTGGTTTCTGTTGTGAAATGCAAATCTTTACCCTTCATGGAACATCAACGATTGGCCTTCTGATTTATCAAGTCCTTCCAATTGCAGCTTAAGTCGTTCTGATAGCCTGGTAACCTTATCCATCGGTGTATTCTGGAGGAGGATCGTAGACCATGTGCTCTACAGCAAGGGAGTAAGCCATGGCAATCCAGTAGTAAACTGTGGGTCGAAGCCATTTTAAAAAGATGGTTGCGTTGAGCCGGTGAAGGTGATTGTCGTGGTCATATATCATGAAAGGAATGTCTAGAGGCATGATGTCGGCCAACTCGACGATGTTTTTAATGATCTCGGCACGACAATGTTCGCGGCGTGAAATCAGCTCAAGCTGCGTAGCCCTTCGAAGACAATCCTTCCGCGGATGAGAATCCGAATGGGAAGGCGCTCTGGCAAGAGATGAAGTGATCTCTAACATAAGTTCGGTTTGTCGCCCTATATACGCAGCGCGGCTGTTACTCATCCAGGTGGAGTCAGAGGTCGTGATAGAGTAAAGGACGAAGACCTCGAGAACGGTGCGAATATGGGAAAACAAACTTTTGTCGTTTTCAGCGAGGCATATTTCCGTAGTAAGAAAGGTGACGACGGAGGCGAAAGTTTCGCGGCCGGAAGCAGAGAACTCCTGTAGTATGTTTTGTAGTTCACCGACATTCTTGTCTTCTTGGCGCAGCAATGTCGCCGATGACCCATCAGTCAGGATGAAATGCCAGTCGGCTGTACTTTGATCTTGGTGCAGGAGCGAGCGCAAACTTCGCCAGAATACAGACATGGTGGTACTTTTCTTTGTCATATGATTGCGAGAAGGATCTCTAATTTAAGGGTTGGTCACCGTAAACGTTATTCCATCAGACTTTACATAAAAAGATTTTGCTTCGTCTCTCTAGCGTATGTATAATCTGACCTTCAATCAAAAAGATCCCCGAGGTTCGGAAGCTACCGTTTCTGGAGTCATGCCCCGAGGAGTCCACTGGATTAATGGTCACTGCCTGGTGTGGATGTCACCATTTCTGGATGCCGCCAGTTGTGGATGTCGCCATTTCTGGATGCCGCCAGTTGTGGATGCTGCCGATTGTGGATGCCGTCATCTGGCTCGCCTTCTAACAATGCAGCCAGTTCCGAAGTGCTTGACAATCGTCCTTGATTATTTCATATCAAACCATCCTAGAGACATTGCACGAGGCTATCAGCTTTCTCACCAGAAGGCGCAACAGTATCAAGTCAACATGGCGATAGTGAAAAGTGAACGGCTTCTTCGAGAAAAGCTTCGCAAGCGGAGGACAAATCTATTCAAGAAAGCGAACGAGTTGGCGCGGATGACCAACTCGAAAATATACATAGTTGTTCAACATGACGACAAGTTTCATACATATAAATCAACAGAAGAATCGAACTGGCCTCCTCCCGAAAGAGAAATTGTGAGTACGCCTGGTCTACGGTCAGATCACTACTGAAGATGACAGGGGATACACGACCACCAGTGCCACAGACGTCCTGCAGATTTTCACAGTCCCAAACCAAGGGAAACTCGGATGATGCGAAAATCCAATCAGCCTGATAAAGGTCAAGTCGGCTTCAGGTTTCTCAGGGAGGCGGAACATAATGGAGATCGCGCCCTTGCTGACCGACGTACCTTGACTGCAGCCCAGAACAAGTCAGTACTGCGAGGAGGGTTGGAAGGCATGAAATTTCCAATGATGATGTGGCTAGGCTATATGATAGGCTCGCAACGGGCAGGTTGAAAGAAGTCTGGGCGCGGATGGTAGATATCCAACCTTTACTAGTCTCGTGTAAAGGCTTGAGGTCGCGAATAATCCTGGCCTCGTTTTTATTACGGATCCGTTGGCACACCCTCTTGAATAAATCATCGTTGAAGAGAGAATCTTGAGGCACTGTCTGATCTGCATTGAGTAGAGTCTGGCATAAAGCCTTGCATTCTTTCGTAGTGACCACCTTGTCGTCATCATCCATATAGATGCCAGCAGATATAAGTAACTGCTCGTAGCGCCGACTCTTGACGGCAGGATTCTTTCCCTCTCTCAGAGAAACACCACTTATATTCGATTCATGTTTGCTGAGAAACGGAGTTGACCTCTTCCGAGTAAGTGAATTAGTCATGCTGCTGTCTTGCATGAAATTTCCTCCAGGCCAGCTTCCTTCTTCGATCCGAAGCTGGATGGGGTTGACGTCGCTGTTCTTGGTGTCGCTACGAAGATCTGTACGTGTTACGCCTTCAACAGCACGGTTTGCAGGTGAGGCTCGTTGAAATTTTCGGGTAGAGCTTTCCCCGGCTTGGGAAGGTGTATAGGCAGCTCCTTTGGCCTCAGGTGTGTAATTCTGTCCAAGCTCTTCACTCCGTTTCCGCTTTCGATCTAGATTGGAAGGGTTGACTGATTCCTGTGGATGCTTTGGCCTGAGTTAGTGGTTGCAGTTGTACGCCAAGGGATCGTAGAACGTACCTCTTTGTCAGGCGTGATACTGGTTGGAGAAGGAAGTTGAAATAGTTGCTCTTGAATCTCCGGTTGTTGATAAAGGCGTTTTCTCCTTTGTAGACGTGCGCTCTTACAAACAGGCGTAACTGGGTTTTTTCGTTTGATACCGCGTGGTTGTGCTGCTACAGGTTGTCAGCTGAAAGAAAGGTTTGGAATGTATGGTGGCTGTTTTACCTTGGTTTTTCAATGGGTTCAGCGAAGGTTGCCGCCCATATCTCTTAACATCTGACTTTGCTCGTGGTGGGAACATGATGATTGGGAATGAGGGGATGGGAGGCCACGTCTTTATTGCCGCTGGTGCGCTGTAGGATAGTGTTACGAACATGCCAACAGAAGATGTAGTAGTTAGCAGGCAGCGAAGCCTTAGCGGCAGCACAATTTTGAGGCTGCGACAGTAACCTAATTGGTCCATGAGTCATCGGGATCATCCGCAGCCCGCCTGAAACACATCGTTCTACTTTTAGATTGGCAACCACTACCCACTACAACATCGACTCGCTTTGTCTAACTGGGCAAGGCTGACCCTGCTTTGACGAGGGTAAAGTAATTCCGTCCCGCCTTCCCAGTCTTATCAGCATCGATCAGATCGCGAGGAAAACTTCCCATACGTTCCTTGACTTGCGTGAGAGATGGGAGCCCATTAACATTACACTCCACACTCTCGCGTCTCTCCCTCGCCCTCGACGCTGTGATGCCGTGTTTAGAATTGCTCCTGACTCCATCGCTTACCTCGGCTATTGTGAGCTGCCTTCCGTGCATCCCAGTCACATATCTCTTAAATGACGCCCATACTCGGCCGGCTTTTGAGTTGGATGAAAATGAAGGAAGATGAGGATGATCCTACCGAAATACAGAACATCACCTCTAGTTTTGTTGAAGGAGGTGGGCATTCTTTGGACTTCCACAGGCGGACGATTCATGACTTTCCGCCTAAGAAATTGATTAAGTGGGCAGGAGGGCGTGAGTGCAAATGCCCACTACGCGGAGTCTGCATATGCAAGGTCGAATTACCCAGCCAATGAAGCCTTAAAGGGCTGTCATGATTATAAAAAGCCCGAATACATAATACAAGGTAAGGTAATAGTGCAACAAGGGACTTCTAACTAGTGAGCCAAGTCTCTCTTTTATATAGGGGAGTGGGTCTGCAACTGCGATTTCCAAAATCGCCCACTAATCATTGGTTCCAAACCCCATTCCCCGGCTTCTTCAACATCTGCGCCGCGCCAGTAAAATGCCCAAAAAAAGAGCTCAACCGCCAACCCCTCCGGACTTGCCTGCAGTGCCTTCCGATTCGAGAAAGAAAGAATACTACCCCGCCGGGAATACGGTGTATTATTGTCGACAGGGCAGTAAGAATCCACTGGTGAATCCCTTTCGGTCAATTCGCAACTAATTTTCCACAAGGTGATGTATGGCGGACAGGGACAGTGGATAATGGAACCTCCAGCACTCAACTCCATATTGTATGTCACCTGTGGAATTTTTAACTTTTACGTCAAGGGCCTAAAGTCAATCACATTCTAGATCCGGGACGACGCTTCTGGAGAGAAGCTAAATATCAACGCAGAATATATACGGGAAAGAATCTAGTCTTCATAGAAGATGCAACCCAGGGGTATCGACTTACTTTTGAGGTTACAAATCTTATTTTTTGTCGATTTTCAAGTGCTTTTTGGCAACTTTATAGCTCAGATATCTACGATCTGATCCGCTCAAGGAACATATCAATAGCTCAACGTCAGGCTTAGGACTCGCTCGTTCAAAAGTGAAGAAATGATGAACGTTATTAGAGTTTCAGACAGTTGTCAATCCACGCCCACAATTTCTTATCCGCAACGAAGATATTGCCATTGCCTCTGATCCCGTGAGCCAATGATCTATGATATCGCAGAGACCACTGAGAGATCAAAGTCAACTTTCTTGCAATCGCCAATCTCCATATATCGTCACGAAAGTATTCCCTCTCCAGTCTAGCCACTTGTTCTGTTGTCTGATCGTCTTCTTTTAACTCGTTACGTAGTGATATATATTGCTGCGACGACTGCCTTGAGCGAAAGAACTCTGAGATGTCTTGATCATGATTTCCAATAGAATCCCAGAGGGCTTTGAAGAGATGATAATCTGTAGTTGAATCAAAGTTCAAAATACGAGAGAGTAACCACATCGGACGACTACAGCTCAACGTCCGACACAATGTCATCTCAGTTTCGATATTTTCACGTTGTGTATTCTCTTGAAGTGCGTATCGAAATCCATTTTCAAACGCAGGCAAGAGTGACACATCAACTTCATATCGTGATTGTGGTAGACCAGGAGCGGTGAGGAGCATAGACAAAGGCACAGAGGAACAGAATGCCCAGTCAATTATGCATGTGATATTGAAATCTTCGTCAACGAAGATATTATCGACGCTGAAGTCAGGGTGGTGAATGGAGAATCGATGTTTGCGGTCGTTCAAAAGAAATTTTGATACGTCGTCCGTCCACCTTGTAATCATTTCTGAAAGCATCTCTTCAGCAATGACATAATCGGTTCTATTATCTGAACCATCAATCTTGGACTGCACAGTAACGAAGTCACTCCACCAATCTGACGCTTTCCGGAATCCAGCATAGTCATCGTACTCATTTCGCGCGGGAATAGGCGCAAAGAAGCAGTGATGACCTAGTTGAAGATATTTCACGTGTTCCAAGAATGCCGAGACATGAGCCTCGTAATAGTCCTTCTCAGATTTGAAAGGTCCACGATTGAAATCTCCAAGTGAATGTCGCCCATTCAGTAGCAGGCCACGGGATAAACAGGTCTTGATTTGAAATTCCCCATCTTCCTCAAAGAGTGATCCAGCCTGATCGAAACAAAGTCGAGATAGTTGCCATGTAATGACTCCGAGCTGGAAAATAATCTTTGTCTTTTGTTCGTGGGACATATTGGGCCTATTTTTCTCTGAGTCCTTCCATGTGCGCTGCAGAGGCGAGCCGTGAGCTTTACTCATGAGAATATAAGGGATACCGACATCGTTGTCCCTAGAACAGCTACTTGATCGTTAGCCCGTTCCAAAACTGAATGAGGATGGCTTACCTGTATGCGAAGACTTCGGGAACGGGGATTGTACTGTTGACCCTGATGTAGATAAGAGTAGCGGCTTCACTAGCCAACAGCAAGAGGTTCGTTTCATCCGACTTAATTGCACCGTCGTCTCGTGGGGAACGGAGCACCCACTCCACCCCGTCACGGAACGAAATTAGGATTGTCCAGTTGAAGCTACCACATGCTGGTACCTGAGAAGTGTCGCAAAAGCAACGTTGCCCTCCGCGCAGCTTGCTTACCAAACGGCAAAGAGCAGACGCATTGAAATCAGCATATTGGAAGATGCTTGCGCGTTCACGCTTTGATGGCATGACGCGTGGAGAAGGCTATGTGCTCGGGGAATGTTTGGAATTTGGTGACAATGAGAATATGAAGGCAATGCATCGCCAGAAGTTGCCAGCGGACTGGGATTGTGTTCGAAGAGTGGCCGCGCGAGGGAGTTGAATGAATTGGTCTGGATCCTAACGCTCCAGCTAATCGGATAGTACCACCTCTTACGTAAGCATGCCAAGAATTTTAGCAGCTTCATGACCACCCGTCTCCTTTCGACCCAACAATAGAAACGTCTACCATGCTCATTTTAGCAATAAACGGTATGAGTGGTCGCGAGGCTAGCGAAGAGTCCACGTGACAGAGGCTAACGATAGTATTAAAGATTGTTCTCCCTGAACGAGACTGAGATCATTGAAGCCAAGGATGAATTCAATAGCCTTCCCACATTCAAGTCGACGCATCTCATTGCGAAGGTTACGGATTCGCCAGTCGATTGGAAGAGCAATCCCCCCCGACAAAGAGCCGGAGCTTCTAATGGTGGGCATCAGCGCCAGAATTTTTCGCGTTGGCCGTACGGTCAGAAAGGTTTTGAGGGTTGACGAGGAGGCTATCACTGCACAGAACATTGAGGCCACTTGTAATGAAGCCAGCATTAATACCTTCTAGGAGACTATCCACATGTTGCAAAATGTCTATGTACCCGACCCTGAGAAGAGCTACGTAGAGCTTGAGTATTACATCAACGGCACTCTTAAGAGATACGTTGATCAGCGCCGGGCAAGCATCACGGACGTATTTCTGAAGCGCTGGTCCCGCCAAATGATCGAGAGTGCCGTATTTATTCACGCTATGGGGTTCAGGCACTCAGATATCAGGCTCGACCAATGGCTGTTGGATGCAGACTTGAACGCTAGGCTCAGTGATTTCAACGGGTCAGGATATGATGGTCAAGCTGCGCTTGGTTTGGATGGGAGCAAGGCCCTGGGAAACGAAAGTCCGAGTCATTACATGCCAAGGGATCCTGCGGCGGACAGCACATTCGGATTCGAGCAACGAGAGCTAATCGATTCCTGCAAACGAGAAGTAATCGTTTCCGTCGTGGCGGACAACGAGAGCTAATCAACTTTTGAGAGTTCTATACCAGACGGTAAATCTGTCAATCCCTTGATGTGATTGCATGAGCATGGATTGTCTTGGCGAATTAGGTTTTCCCACGTGGATAAGATAAGCAGCGCCTTCTCACTTAGAATGTGGCATCCTTCGACATCCCATTGGGCTTAATCCCACGAGGTTCTCTTTTAAGAAACGCAGCTTTCATGAGGCGTCAGTCGCGGCTAGGGGTAATAAAATGTATTCTTGGTCTGTTTGACGCCATGCTTGCATATTCCTCAACCTTCGAACATGCCAGCTTTGACACACTTCTAGTGACATCCAACTCCTAGGCCCCGCTATGCAAGCAAAGAACTGCGAGACCGGCTATTTCGTAACGCTCAGCATCACGAGACCCCATACTACTTATACAACTGTCAACCAGTTAGGGTCCCCAACGAACTGTGCAACAGCCACAACAACTGAACAACAAGCCATTATAACTACAACTCAGACTCCAGCATCTGTCAACAGCCAGACCGCAGTCTCTAGTAACGATGGTAACACCTCGGCTACGACGATCGGAATTATTGTGGGATGTATCATTTTGGGGGTTCTATTGCTGCTTGCCCTTTGCTGCACCCTAAGACAGCATGGAAAGCGCTCCGACCGTCCACCACGATTAATAGCGGGACCTCCGGGACCGGAAGGACCGTCTGGACCACGAGGAGCACCAGGTATCCAAGGACAACCAGGTCCACAGGGAGCCCAAGGCTATCCTGGACCACCAGGGGCAGCTGGACCAGCGGGCATGCCAGGAGCAGCTGGTCCAGCTGGACTAGCGGGAGCACGTGGTAACCCTGGACCACCCGGCCCTCTAGGAGATCAGGGATATCGAGGACCACCTGGACCGTCTGGACCTTCAGGATCAACAGGACCACAAGGACCACGCGGGACTCCTGGGGCAGATGGATCGCGAGGTCCACATGGTCCGCCAGGTCCACATGGTTTGGAAGGAGTGCAAGGACTGCAAGGTGTACAGGGCGTGCAAGGTGTGCAGGGCGTGCAGGGCGTACAGGGCGTGCAGGGACGGTCAGGAGCCCAGGGCCCGCGATGACGACGAGGATTCCTCTCGACCTGCTTTCTTTAGTGATAGGAGCCACGCTATACATTTCACTTTGCTGACACCAGGTTCACGAAGCGTGTAGACTTACTACATCTATTAGGAAAGTAAAGGATCGTACGGGTGGGTAAGCCTGTGATACGCCCAGTCACCTCGAGTCAGGCGCTGAGACACTGCAATCAGTCTTAATGGGCTCGCAATTGCTCGTCTCTCTTCAGTACGCCACTGTACATTTGGCGTGTCTCGCTTGATAGGAGGTGCCTGAGTGATAAGCAAGCTATTCTTCGAGGTGGTTTTGGAAGAGCCAGTGTCAGCGAACGCGGAGTTCTGAGATGGAGATTCTTCTGGTCTCCGAAGTCGTCATCGTAAGCATGGTCCACCGGTCTGACGCCTCTGCAGTAGACTGCCAATAGAACTAATGCATATGTATGAGATACTGAAGCCTGAGCGTTGTAGAAAGAGTGGATAATCACAAGAAGAAGAAACAAGATTCCGCTAAACTTCAAGCTATGATGTAGCATCCGTATACGCACGCTGACAGCTCAAAATCCTGAAAGCATCAAAGTCGTATCGGCTGTAGCATATCAGCCATGACATGTTCTTCATCAGCTCAGCTCAGCTCCCACAGATTTGCCTGTTACCCCTAACCAGCGACAACGAGCTCACCAGTGACCTTCTATGCCCCGCCGCTCTAAATTCCTTCACGCACCCCCAAAGCCTCGTCTCATATACACGAGTGAAGAAATCTGTCCTTATCACTATATGACAATTCCAGACACTTTATCGTCCGAATCCAACCTTACCTCAGAACACCCACACCAAAGATCATACGTCATCCTTTAGAATTATACCCTGCTTCATCCTTCGATTTCACCCTACCTGCCGCTTTTAGAGCGATTCATCTTCTGACCGGGTTCGATTACGATCTCGCCTAAGCTGGCCTGAAAAGAGTAAAGAATAGCTGTAACCAGGGGGACAATACAGTAGGCCTAAGGACTGATGGGATGAGAGATGCCACAGCAGGGTCAGGACATCCAACGTTGACCTTCCCCAAGAGAAGTATTTCTCTCAGTCCTACGAATTATATCCTTGAGATTATATCTTCGAATTCGAAATTTTATCAGTAACGGATAAGATTGAATTCCCTCTAGTCATACAGAAGGAAGTAAACGAGCAGAAAGAATCCCGAGGTTCGAAAACGTTTGCGACATGCTTGACGATAAATCCCGAGACTGAGGTTGTGCCGAAGGATTCAAAGGATTATGGAGAGGATGTTATAGTGAGGAGAAAAGGGAGAGGCGCGCTGGACGTGTACACGTTGGAAGGGTGATGAAATATGTTTTCCTAATAATGGACGCGCTCCAAGAAGGAGACTTAGAGTATGCGGAAACCTGCTGCAATCAGGAATAAAGGGATTCGTAGCCCTCAATCTGTTGGAGGCTTAGCTAGGCAACAGCGTTGACAAATGTTATTAAAAACAACGTGAGCAGCTATAGCCGGGTACGATGCAGCCAATTCAGGCTCCTTTGTGCTGCGCCCCTCCTAGTATGGGGAGCCAGAACAGCCTCCTCCATGCATGCTCCCTTGCTGCTCCCCCTTGCTCCCTCGCTACTCCCCCTTGCTCCCTCGTTGCTCCCCCTTGCTCCCTCGTTGCTCCCCCTTGCTCCCTCGATGCTCCCCCTTGCTCCCTCGATGCTCCCTCTAAAGCGGCTATGCTCCCTTTCCCGAACGGAAACGGCAATCCCCAATCCTAAGTTCGGGGTGTATATAATATATATATAGAATCGTACAATTCGCTGTATGTAGTGCGATGAAATCTTCTGCGTGAACAGAGCTCTCAAGAATAACATCACACTGATTATCGTTATATCTCGTTGATATGTCTGAAATTCATCTTCAATACTCAGATTGATGAGCATAAGAAATTTCTGCCGCAAGCAGCTGACTCAAAATTCTAGACAGTATAATCAGTAGATCAGTTGTATCTGTCAGGATCATACAGACGAGTCAGTGTAGATATATTAACTAAGAGAATAAAGCTACAGAAGGAAGAAAGAAAGAAAGCTGCAGCTACTAGAGAAGGATTTTAAAGTAGGGGGCTGGCCGGATGGCCAGGCAACACCCTCAGCCCTATGCTTCGAGGTCATATCCTCGTTATCCTCGGTCTTCATCCTCGTAACACTCGTAACAGTATCATTGTTCAATCACATCAATAAAAGAAAGTTTGTAAAGATTCGATGCTTCTGTCGAATTCGCTGTATGATCAATTAGCTGACAAGACTAGGTGAGCTTCTTGTCTTTGTATGTGAAAGTCGGTCACTTCGACGTTGGCTTCCAAATTCGCTGTATGGCCACATGATCAAATGGCCATGTAGGCTTGTTGTATGACCACCTAGTCAATTGACTAGGTGGGCTTTTCGCTGTTTGGCCACCTAGCTGGCAGGACTAGGTGAACTTGTTGTCGGTGTATGTGGAAGCTGATCGCTTCGACGTGAACTTTCGATCGCTGTTTGGCCACCTGATCAGATGAATTTCTTCTAAATCGACGCGTCGCTGTTCAGAGGCGCAAAGTATGTCACTCGCAAGTGTTACAGTGACTTGTGCGCTTGTCGACGTGTCGATTTGATCACATCGTCTTTGAACATCGCGTCAACATAACGCGATGCTCAATCGTTATCTGTTGGAATACGAGGTCATATGGGGGCATATTGATATATTGGTTGTTGCTGTTAGGAGGCTATCTAGGAGGTGGAAGGTGAAAACTCTACTGGCGGGCCCCAGCCCTACCAGCCCTATGAAGGCGGAGATTACCATATCCCCTATTTCCAACATTATCGACATGTCGATTGAAAATCTCTAGGTTCTTCTGTAACATAGACAGAAGGTTCGTAGCCAGCACCGCGTACAGGTGGGTTTCACCGCTGGCCAAGGCCCATATGTAAGAGCGTGTCAGCCCACCGCCATTCCCAGCGCAACCAATTCTTTTATATTTCTCAACCACACCTTCATCGTTCATAGCCCCCTATCAGTAGGACGAACAGCGTCTGCGGCCCAGTTTAAATGCAATCAGCCGGCTTATTTGCCGAACTCCGTAAATACGTTCTCACCGACGAGTACATTGTGTAGATATGATCCGCTACCCTAAATACATTGCTATCGGTCGCCTGACCATTCGGCTGATGGAGTAGCACCAATTGGCACGTGCCATAGTCTAGGTAGAGTGGAGCCCGGAACACGTCGTATTGCGTGGGACCCCATGTCTTGGGGCTCTAGGCCCACTCACGATGACCTAGATTCGTAATCAGAGTACTGCAGTCGAAGCGATTAAGAGATTTGGTTGGTATGTCAGCCCATACGCCGCATTCTATGGGACACCTGGTATTCCTAATGAAGCTTTGAGGATGGGAAGAAAGAATCTTGCTGTGGGAAAGATGCTTAGTTGGATGAGCATATTTGAGTTGATAGCGGGAGTGCGAATTAAGGAGTTGAGATTAAATACAGTTCTCGGTCAATCGGCATATAACTAGAAGGACACGATTTTTCTATCATTCGACAAGTATCAGAAAGTCCAATTGACGTACTCGCCTTTCTGACTTGCTCTTTATGATAGCCCGTGGCTTTGACCACTGGTTTAGAACATGCAATAGCGGAGACCGGCCGTTGGAAGGTTGGGAGCTCCTACTTCGGGCTTTGTTGCGATGGTCGTTTTTGATAATCATGAGTCTGCAAATTTGAGCTCAGCGTGCATGCAGCCTTAGCGTAGCACTTTGGGCACTTGAACATCTGGAAGAGCACTTGTAAAGGTTCTAACCGTCATCAACGAGGACGAATGTCAAGTCGCTCACATATATCTCAAATAACGAAGTGCCTAGATAAAGCAGAAAGGGTAATAAATCTGGAGTAACATTGACGCAAATACAAGTTTAAGCTTTTCAGGAATAGGAAATAAGACCCTACACTCGCAATCTGAGGTTGGGGCCAACTCTTTCGAGGGGTTTATTGGTGGAAACGTGGGGAGACGTGAGAAACGTGGGAAACAGGTCTGAAGAGCATCCGTAGCCCGATTTGTCATAGCAGTTATTGCTGTGCGTATGGCAGTCGGCTTTGGGTTATTCAGTTGTTTAGAACCACTTTACAACCGTCCGCGGAGGCTATGACAATTGTTAACGACTGCTTCTCCTGACCTATGGGCACCGTAGGGTAGTTTGGTGGGAGCTCGATATTAGGAAATGTCCGAAGAATGCGAACGATCGCGCACGAGGCCTCCATCAATGCGAAGTCCTCTTGAAGATGTCAGCACCGATTGAATGAAAAAAGTTCATTAAGGACTCACTCCCAAGGCACATCCTGGGTCCACCGTGGAAGGGCATGAAACCCCAACCGACATTAGCCAGTTCGTCCGTCTCCCATCTCTCAGGGCGGAAAGCTTCAGCGTCTTCGCCATAAATCTCCTTTCGACGGTGCATATGGTAAGTGGACCAGCCGATACCTGTCCCTCGCCGTACCATTACTGGAGACTTGCCGTCCGGGCCACCACCACGAGGTATAATGGTGGGTTTCGAAGCAATTCGGACATTGACAGGTAGTTGAGGATAGAGCCTATTCGCTATATTACGCGATTATGGTCAGTGATTAGAGCTTATGTTGAACAAGGGAGTCTTACTTTCGTTCAACACACACTTGAGATAGTGCAGTCTCTGTATGTGTACCCGACTGAGTTCGCCTTCATCACTCATGACAACCGAGATTTCTTGGCAGAGACGAGCCAAGACAGGCGGGTGGCGAACAAGTAGGAAGCTATCAAGAGCATCAGCCAGGTGCGGCGTACCAGACTCAGCAGCAGGGCTATGGACATCAGACACAAGGGAAATGAGATACTTACAATGTCCAGGACAGGAGACAAGCTGTAGTATCTCGGCCCGCAATCAATACGTTCACCAGTTGGTCACGGACAAGAATAGGGTCGTTGTATTCATCGAAAAGGTCCTGTATGAAGGCATATTGTGAGTCAGTCGCCTGCTTGCGATTTGTATTACTTTCCAAGGCTTGCTTGACAAAGCCACTAGCGTACTCTTTGACTCTATCGCAAGCCTGTACGTATTTCGATGGTTTATAAGCCCAGCAGAAATCTGCAAGTCGAATTCGGATTGCACTGATGAAAGAGGCATAGTCGAAGCTGCTGGTAAAGGTGTGTTGCTCTTCATTCTCAAAGCTCTTGATTGGCTGGCCAAATATCAGCGCTGTGGTGGTGGCGAGAGTGAAGCGAAAGAACAAAGGCTGTGGATCAACGACGCCGGTGGAATTCTGCAGGCTTGAGATCAAATCATCGATATGCTCGCCAAAACCCTTGAGATTTTGGTACTGCATGCGTAAAAACGGTCGTCGAAGCAGCTCCCGTGAATGCTTCCAGCGGGGTCCATCCTGTGTGAATATACCTTCCCCCAAGAAGGAACGAAGAGCACTGCTCCGGGATCCAAGTTCATAATCTAGAAAGTCGGTTAGTGATTTTAGACCAAGGTTTATACGTTTTGGTAGCAGACCTTCAAAGTTCGTAGACAAGATAGCTTCCAGATTCTCGGGGTCAAAGGTGAGGTAACCTACTTCACCGAATAACCTGAGCTCGATGTTCGGCCCCAGCCTATCAAAATATGGCGTCTGAAAGGCCAACAGGCGCTGGGTCTTGTTGGCATCGTACTGGCGCTTCAACAAGTCCAGTGCAAAGGGCCATTTATAAGGGAACTTTGATCCCATAGGCTTGCAGCCATGTTGAGCACTAAATGCGTGATCAGCCTGCAAAGACGGCGTTAGCTTGGCCACGATAGGGAAGGCAAGTGCTGTAATACACGGCGCTGTATAATTCGCTGTACGTATTTGTAAACGCAAAAGACAAGAACGATGGTACCGAGTACAGATCGGAGGTTCAGGTTACTGTCGTAAACCCCCGTCTCAATTGTCATAGCAGGCACCGCAGCCAAGATTCGGAAATATGGGCCAGTAGTGGAATATTTATAATGAATATTCGATGTTGGAAGACATTTAAAACGTATGGGTATAGAAACGTATGGTGAGCAATAACAGATGAGACCTGGCAGCGAAAAGTTCAAATGAATAGGTTTTTCATCTGTCTATCATTGACGAGGCTTTGGATGGCCGAGGGTGAAGGGTGGACGGGCGGGCGGGCGGTTAATGGCTGACGAGAAAAGCTCCCGAGCGTTCGGTAATGATGATATGGTAAGCAAGACGTCGCCTTAGTGGCATGGACGAGTAGCAGACTTTAATGCCATGCGGTCAATGATATCAATTCTATCACATATCTTCTCTGCCAGAATGCACCGGTCCAGGTTCGCCGCTACTCAGAGCGACAACATCGACGTACGTGCAATTTGAAATATTACGCTCAACGTAGAACATACTCGGAATCTTCGCTGTCTGAAGAGATTGCACTCGAAGCAACGGTAAGCTTTCTCGGAAACGACGATCCATGGGGTGTACAATGTTTCCGCACAGTACCTCCAAAGTGAGTCATGATAAAGGCCACGGCAACTTGAAGCTCGTTATCATTGACCTTCGTCAGACACCTTCCTTACCTACGTCGTGATCGTCAGCGATGGTAAACAGAAAGGGCTTGGCATTCGAGACAGCGAATGTGATGCGTCATCTGCCAAAGTTCTGTCCAACACGTAATGGCAGATCCATTCACAGTTTTAGGGACTGTCGGAGCCACGATTGGAATAATCGACGTAACGGTCAGGCTAGGCCAATCCCTGAAGAAAACTTTAGCAGCAGCTCCAAATGCCACTAGAGATCTAGCAGATTTGTACAGTCAAGTCGAGACATTGATCTCAATCAACAACAGAATAAAGGGCATGATTTGTGCGCCTGAGTTCTCGCAATCACTGGATACATTAACAAAAGAGAATAATCCCCTGGAAGAATTATGGAAAGAGCTGTGGCTCGATACTAGAAGAATATCAGGGGAGTGCCAACGGGTACTGGAGAAGATAGAAGCACTGATAAAAGATATCCAAGGTCTTGACCGAGATGTCTTCATCACGGAGAGTGACCCCAATGAGCAAAGCACAACGGTACAGTCGGTAAGCGGGGGCGTCTGACTAAGTTTCCCTTATGTCAAACCTCTTTGCTTATAGTTGATCACAGAAAGGGCGCCATGCAGGAGCATTGAGAACTTTCGGCCGTTCCGCTACCAAGAGATTTAGTGATATCCGTGTTCAGTTGCGAAAGGAATCCAAAGATGAAGACTTCAAGACTCTTCGACAACAACTCGCTAACAGCCAGAACGCGCTTGAAACATGTTTGGCAGTGATCAATTTGTAGGGCTGGCAACCTGTAGAAGGCAGAATGGCGCTGACTCTCAATAGAGGGTGGACCATGAAGTCGCAGAACATAACTGGTGCACGGCTGCAGCGCTCATCAGACGACATTGCGAGCTTTATGACCGATATCAAAGAGCAGATATCTTCTCTACAGCAGGCCGCAACTCCCGAACCGGAGTTTTCCAATAAACACTTCCAAGCACCAACGGCCAGTCCGCTATTCACGGGCATGAAGGTGTTGCTAGACCAAGTCGAAGATGCATTTGGCTTGGTTTCCTATCCGTTTGCGGATTCCGCAGTTGAAACCTCGAAATCATCGGACAATCTGGTACCATACCCTTCTCCTTCGATAACCAGTACTGCAGTAGCGTCGACCAATCGTTCCCCATCTGGTTATGGGAGGATGCAGAAGCGCTTTGTTATCTTCGGGCTAGGAGGCTCTGGCAAAACCGAATTTTGCCGCAAATTTGCAGAGAGAAATCAGCCGAGGTGAGTCAAATAATCTTTATTGTTCTTTCCGACCTTGGAAGCTAACCTTCCACAGATTTTGGGGGGTCTTTTGGATAGATGCAAGCTCTGACGAGACCGCCCAACACTCCTTCAAGGAAATTGCTCAAATTGGTGGAGTCGACACGAACATTAATGCTGCCAAGACTTGGCTGTCAAGTCTTGAGCGTCCATGGCTCCTTGTGATTGACAACGCGGACGACCCAAATATCCCCGTCGAGCGGTATTTCCCTGGAGGGGAAAGAGGACACATTCTTGTGACGACTCGCAACCCGTTTTTGAAGAATTTTGGTACCGTTGGCGAAGGCTCCTGCGAACTCGAAAGGCTAGAAGAAGATGACGCGGTCAGTCTGCTGCTAAAACAAGCCCAGGAACCGAGTCCATGGAATTCATCTGCCAGATTACACGCAGCGCAAATTGCGAGAGTACTTGGATACCTACCACTCGCTCTCGTATATACTGGCAAAGCGATCGCCAAGGGACTTACTACTCTGGAAGATTGTGTTAATTATTTTGATAATATTTGGGACAGCATTCGACTAGAGAGTAAGCGTTCCGGCCACGTTGTGGAAGAGGCTGGGAAGAGTGTGTTTGCGCCCTACGACGCTATGTATCAAGACCTCGACCGGCAAAACACCCAATCGGCCAGAGATGCGATCGAGCTACTGAAACTTTTCTCGTTCCTCCACCATGAGAATATCAGAATCGATTTCATTACCAAAGCGGCCAAAAATTCTCCAGCGACGGAAGCGCGACTCAGACATGAGTATGAAGAGAAGGAACATGGATCTTTTGCACATGGACAAAACACTGTTATCCCGCAGCCAAAACCTTGGGGGAGAAGAATTGGTGAGTGGATTGTCCAAGTAGTGGCCCAATATCAGGACCGCGGTTACCCAACCCTCCCTGTGGCTCTTCGGGATGATAATGTGAACTCCTTCTCCGTCCATCGACTGCGAACGGCTTTGTCAATACTCACTCAAATGTCACTAATAATCCATCGGCGCATGAACGACCAGGATGTATATTCCATGCACCCCTTGGTTCATAGATGGGTACGAGAGAGGCCTCAGATGAGTATAGGAGAACGTGGGTTATGGTGCCAAGCTGCTATCACAATGCTCAATCAATGCGTTCCTTTACCGCCCCTAGGAGGAGCAGACTCCGATCTAGAATTACGCCGACATCTACTTCCTCACCTCGATTACGTGCAAAAATTCCAAAAAGAGATACAAGCGAATTTCGAGAAGAACCAGAGAACTCGGATACTGCCATTCATTTGGCTTCTTCGAACTCCATCAATTGACCGCGCAAAAGCTCTTCAATTTGCCAAGTTCAGTCGGGTCTATTCGGAGTGTGGCCGCTTTCAAGACGCTGAGATGCTCCAGGTAAAGGTCAAAAACTACCTCACAGAAATGTTGGGCTTGGAAGATGAAAGAACAACACTCATCATGCTTGCTTTGTCGGGCACATATTGGCAACTATCCCGTATCAATGAAGCAACGGCATTGTTGAACCAGGCTTTAGAGATATGCACCAACTCCCTCGGTCCGTCACATCATAGAACGCTCAAAGTGATGGATGAGTTAGGCCGGAGTCAATGCTTCCGAGGGCGATTCAAGGAAGCTCTAAAATTGCATCAAGATGCGTTAAGTGGAATGGAGAGGATACTTCCTCCAGATCATACGGATATCTTTCTTGCCATGGACAACCTTGGAGTTGTTAACCACAGGTATTTCCGTTATACCGAATCCAAAGAGCTACATTCCCAAGCTGTTACCGGACTGACCAAAAATCTCGGCTCTACCCATCAAACCACCCTATTGGCTAAGGAGAACCTAGCGATGGCATACCTCGAAATGGGAGGCGAGTTTCTGGATTCCGCTTTGAAGGTTGAGCTTGAAGTCCTCGAGCAACGCCGCAATAAATTGGGTAAGGAAAACCCTTACACTCTCTGGGCCATATGCAATCTTGCGCGCATCAAGAGTGCTCTCGGTCGGATGGACGAAGCAGAGCGCGAGATGCGCGCCACACTACCCATAGCGATCCGCAACCTGGGAGAGAACCATTTCGGTACACTTTCAGGCAAAACTCACCTTGCACAGGTGCTTGTTCGCCAGAAGCGATATGATGAAGCCAAGGAAATATTCAAAGACGTAATTCAACGGTCAAGATATGAAGCCGGTACACGAGAGGAAGGCGAACATCCGGATCAGATCATGGCAATGTGGTATGCGGCGCAACTCCATCAGCTATGTGGTAATTTTGAAGAGGCGATGCATTTGCTGGAGATAGTCTCGGGCTCGTTGAGTCTCATTGGCGGGACATTACACCCGTTCGCCAAGAAGTTAGCGAACAAGATGGAGGACCTACGTTGTGCTATTGCTCAGAAGGATGCGCGGCTCAATTCTGGCTCCACAACAGGCCAAGATACCGAACCAGAGCAAGAGCGACAGACCAAGGCCACCAACTCATCGCCTCCGATGGTCTGATCGGTCGATAGGATACTGATGCTCCCGGACGATGTGATTGAACGATGGACAATCATAGCTAAATGTTCAATGAGGAAAGGACAAGAACGATCAAAGGATAAAAAATGTAAAGACAGATGCGAAGAAGCTTCAGTGAGTGACATTGATGGCATATGGAACTTTTCATTCGGTAGTAAGCTCTAAAACTTTGGCCAAGTATCTAGCTGACTAGACTGAAAGGTATTTCAATCCCAATTCTCGCTCTCCATACATATCTAGCTCATTATCGAGCTCTCTCTGAGCTCCACAATCAGCCCCTTGCCTAATTCACGACTTTTACAGATTGAAAACTGGCAAAATCACGCAATATGGAGATAAACAACAAACTACTCGCTGCGGTATAGCGAGGTGCCCAAGTCGTCCAGTAGAGCCACCGCAATATACCGTGACTGCACGTTTCTTGATGGACATACAAGAACCAGATTTGGAACCGACGGACATTCATACAGAGCTCGCAATCAATAGAATTTTGAGTCACCTAATCAATGGCTATGTTACTGTCACCGGCGGGGACACGGTCTATGGAAATCCATTCCAGAATATCGATATACGACTACGTGGGAGCAATATAGTCAAGCAAATTATATCATTCAGGACCTACTACTACACACGGCAAGGCTCTCTAGCGAAAAGAGGAAATGACGAAGTACCGACTAGCTTGCACAGACATTGATGCGAAGTTTATTGGGTTTTGGTTCGGCATTTCGTCGAGACGGGAAAATTAGGCGGGCGTAAACGATAGCCAGTGTAGGATAAAAAAAAACAAACTAGGCTGGCATAAGGCGCTCCAGGTCGAATGCTGAGAAAAGAGAGTGGAGATTAAGAACAATATCGAAAACCGAGAGGTCCACATCAACGCTTGAGCAATGAAGAACAGTACAAGGGTTTCCATCAGCTGCCAAAATCCGTGCGAACTTAAAAGCACAAAAACAAGCGTAGCGCTATTACCACCCAAAGCAAATCCAAAATCCAAAAGGACATCCCCCACCCCAATGTCTGCAACCCACCAACCCACCAACCCATCTACCTGTAGCCCTCTCTAGAGAAAACCCATACCAGCAACTCCTACGCTAGAAATATTCCATGAAACCCCTCCATTCACAACAACGACGCCTCATCACAGTCAAGCAAACCCCATCAACCCCGAAAATCTACGCGGGTGAAAGATCCAGTAGAGCGACGCCGAACTAAAATCTCACGATAAGAAAAACAACGAAAGCGTAGACGTTATGCTGGGGGGGGGGGGGGGGGAAGGGGGAAGGAAATGGGATGCGGGGGGGGGGG
>JAABVA010000598.1_pt1 | contig 44583 bp, 31 predicted proteins | sample 5560331 | NCBI WGS metagenome assembly JAABVA01 (sample SAMN12812661, study PRJNA571458) | rock metagenome | isolation source: Antarctica rocks | place: Antarctica: Victoria Land, Mt New Zealand sud | collected 2016-01-07 | reverse complement strand
CGCCCTCGGTCCCCTGGTGCTCAACTTCTTTCGCGGCCGCTGGTGCCCCTACTGCATCACTGAGCTCGAGACCTGGCGCGACCTCTACCCGGAAGTGCGCCGGCTCGGTGCCGTCTTCGTGGCCATCCCTCCCCAGAACCGCCGCCAGAACGCGTTTACCGCGGACCACCTGCGCAAAGCCGCTCCCGGCAAGCCGATCTTCCCCATCCTCTCCGACCCCGAGGCCGCGCTCGCCTCCAGCTTCGGCATCGCTTACACCGTCCCGGCTTCAGCACGCAACTACTTCCGCTCCATCCTCGTCAATATCCCCTTTGCCAACTCCGGCCAAAGCTACGACACGGCCCCCGACTCTGCCTGGCGCCTCCCCATGCCCGCCACCTTCGTCATCCGCCAGGATGCGACGCTCGCCTTTGCCGAGGCGCACGCCGACTTCCGCGTCCGCCCCGAGCCCCCCGAGATCCTGTCCGCCATCGCCCATCTGACTCAGTAACTCAGGCGGGCTACTTCTCTCCCCTGTACCAGCGGATCAGCTTGTTCGTCGAGGCGTCGTGCTTCAGCTCCGGCTCCCCTTTGTTCTCGATCTCGCCGATAATCCGCTGCGCCAGCACCTTCCCCAGCTCAACGCCCCATTGATCGAAGGAGTCGATACCCCAGATCACACCCTGCGTAAACACCGCATGCTCGTACATGGCGATCAGGCTGCCCAGCGACTCCGGCGTCAACACCTCCCCCAAAATCGTGTTCGACGGCCGATTCCCCTCAAATACCCGGTGCGGCACCAAGCTCTCCGCCGTCCCCTCCGCCCGTACCTGGTCCGCCGTCTTGCCAAACGCCAAGGCCTCGGCCTGCGCAAATACGTTCGCCATCAGGATGTCGTGGTGGCGCCCCAGCGGGTTCAGCGTCTTCGCAAACCCGAGGAAGTCGCACGGAATCAGACGCGTCCCCTGATGAATCAGCTGGTAAAACGAGTGCTGCCCATTTGTCCCCGGCTCCCCCCAGTAGATCGGCCCGGTCGCATACGTCACCGTCCGTCCGTCAAGCGTGACATGCTTCCCATTCGACTCCATCGTTAACTGTTGCAGGTATGCCGGAAACCGCTTCAGATACTGCTCGTAAGGAAGGATCGCTACGGTCTGCGCATCAAAAAAGTCCGTGTACCAGACCGTTAGCAGACCCAGCAGCGCCGGCAGATTCTTCGCGATCGGCATCTCCCGGAAGTGAACGTCCATCGCGTGGAAACCCGCCAGCATCGACCGGAAGTTCTCTGGTCCGATCGCCACCATGGTTGACAGGCCGATCGCTGAATCCATCGAGTAGCGTCCGCCCACCCAATCCCAGAACCCGAACATGTTCTCGGTGTCGATGCCGAACTTCGCCACCTGCTTCGCGTTGGTCGAGATCGCCACAAAATGCTTCGCGATCGCCGCCTCATCGCCGCCCAGTCCCCGCAGAGCCCACTCGCGCGCCGTCTGCGCATTTGTCATCGTCTCAAGCGTTGTGAACGTCTTCGAGGCCACCAGGAACAACGTCTCGTCGGCTTCAAGACCCACCACCGCCTCCGCGAAATCCGTCCCATCCACATTCGACACGAAGCGGAACGTCAGATCGCGCTGGCTGTAGTGCTTCAGCGCCTCGTACGCCATCACCGGCCCCAGGTCAGAACCGCCGATTCCGATATTCACCACGTTCCGAATCCGCTTCCCCGTGTGCCCCTTCCACTCGCCCGAGCGCACTCGTTCCGCGAACCCCGCCATCTTGTCCAGCACCGCATGCACCTGCGGCACCACATCCTCGCCGTCCACCAGAATCTTCTCGCGCGCGGGCGCCCGCAGAGCCACATGCAGAACCGCCCGGCCCTCCGTCACGTTGATTCTCTCGCCGGTAAACATTGCCTCGGTCCGCTGCTTCAAGCCACACGCTTCCGCCAGCCTCACCAGCAGACCCAACGTCTCGTCCGTGATCCGGTTCTTCGAGTAATCAAGAAGCAGCCCCGCCGCCTCGACTGTCATCCGCTCAGCGCGCCCCGCATCCTTCGCGAACAGGTCGCGGATCGTCACGCCCTGCATCTCGTTCGCATGCGCCGCCAGCGCCTTCCACTCTTCCCGCTCGGTCAGGGAGGTTGCTTGCTTCACCATCTCCATCGCACGTCTCCTTCAATCTGGTTGGATCTGCTTCCTCATCAACTGCTTGGTCCTTCGAGTCTGCTGAGCCCTTAGGCTCGTTTGATCGTTAGGCTCGTTTGATCGTTAGGCTCGTTTGACCCTTACGCTCGTTTGATCCTTAGGCTCGTTTGATCCTTAGGCTCGTTTGATCGTTAGGCTCGTTTGAGCCTAGGCCTCTTCCATCGTGATCCTGCTTCTCTTCATTTCCTCTGCTTCTGCTCACCAGCACTCCCTAGTGTAGAGCCGTCATTTAAACCTCAGGGCCCCCTTCCAGCAGTCGTCGCCCATATCCTTTCCTCCTATCTCACCTTTGCGGCGCCTGCCTCCTTTCTTCCATTCGAGCGCAGTGGAAGATCGGCTCGTTGCGACGTTAATTCAACCAGCCCGGTAGACTTTCATCCGGCAACTCCCGCCTGCCCGCCAGCTTGCACTGTCCGCTCTGTGCGTTTACCGTATACATAGTCCGGCTATCGAACCGCACCTAAACCTTACCAGGCCGGCAAGGAACCCGGATGAGCCAAACTCCCTTGACTCCCATAGCAGGCCCGGCAGTAAGACCGCTCCCGGCCTCTGCGGCAGCGCCTGCACCACCCTCTTCCAAAGACTTCGCCACTTCGCAGGTATCTGATCTCACGCCGGTTCCTCCGCCTGCTCGCGTCAGCCCTGCCTCCGCCCTCGATGTTTTCGTCGGCGACCCGAACTTTATGACCTCGCTCGCTCGCGGTCTCATCGTCATCCAGGCCTTCACCCAGCAGCACCCGCAGATGACCATCTCGCAGCTCAGCCTGCGCACAGGCCTTTCCCGCGCAGCCGTCCGCCGCTGCCTCTATACCCTCTCAAAGCTCGGCTTCGCTGGCACCGACGACGGCTCCCGCTACACCCTGCGCCCGCGCATGCTTAGCCTTTCCCACACCTTTACCGCCTCCAACACCCTCGCCACCGCCGCCCAGCCCGTGCTCGAGCGCATGTCCGCCACCTACCATGAGAGCTTCTCGGTCGCTACCCTCGATGGTGACGACATCGTCTACATCGCTCGTTCCAGCGGCTCGGGCACATCCCGGGTCATGAGCGTCGACCTCCATATCGGCAGCCGCCTTCCAGCCTATTGCACCAGCATGGGCCGCATCCTGCTCGCCTGGCTCTCGCCCGACCAGCTCGAGCACTACCTCGCCCACGTCGTCCTCACGCCCCACACCACCCGCACCGTCACCTCCGTAGAGAAGCTGCGGGGCCTCCTCCGCAGCACCCGCCGCAACGGCTTCGCGCTCTGCGATCAGGAGTACGAAGTCGGCCTCCGCTCACTCGCCGTCCCCGTCTACGCCCCGTCCGGCCGAGCCGTCGCCACGCTCAACCTCAGCGGCAACGCACCCCGCCTCTCCGTCCTCGAGATGCAGACGCGCTTCCTTCCTCCGCTGCGTGCTGCCGCCAACGAACTCGGTGTCTTTCTTCGCTAGGCAGACCCATCAGCCCTGCTTTCCCACACTTAGCCCGCGCCCGAACCACAGTGCGCAACCCAGGTAACCTCGGGCTGAGCGGATACAATTAACCGGATGGCAACTTTCCCCCAAGCATCGCGTCAAAACCCACTACGAGCACGCTGCAACCTAGGAAACAACCCAGGAATTAACCCAGGAGCTCAATCGAACTTTTGCTAACCGCGACTCAGGAACCGACCTCCCTTCCCTCCATTCGCAAGTGCCATCGGGAGCATCCAACCGCCGCCGCCGGTCGACGGTCCGCCCTCCGCTACACCCTCACCCTGGTCCTCCTCACCCTCCTTGCGATTCCCATCTTCATCGCTCTCGGTTGCTCGGACTTCTTTCTCAACCACGGGGCCAGCGTCTGGGTGCGATCGAACGACGCCGTCTTCGGCATGCGCGGCCGCGACTGCGACGTGCTTATCTTCGGCGACTCCACCGCCATGACCGGGATCAATCCCGAGGTCGTCCAGCGCAACACCGGCCTGAAGACCTGCAACATCTCCGTGACCAACGCCGTCCTCGCCGTCACCGACAATCTCACTCTCAACCATTACCTGCAGCAGAACCCGCAGCCCCGCGTCCTCCTCGTTCAGCTCAGCCCGGATAGCTTTCAGCGCGAGAACCGCGCCTGGAGCCGAACCATCTACGCCGAGGGCCTGCTGGAACTGCTTCGCCACGGCACACCCCAGCAAGCCCGCCGCACCCTCACCCGGCACCCGCGCGAGGCCATCGCCTTTGCCGGATACGCCGCTGGCTTCAGCGCCTTCTACGGCATCAAAGACGTCTGGTTCCACCTCACGCACCTCCGCCCCGAAGAGGACCTCATCACCGTTCACAACGGCTTCTTCACACCCCCCTCTCCCCCGCGCACCTCCTGCGATCCATCTGCCGCGGTCTCCACCTCAAACCCGGGCGACTACCCCCGCGCCCTCGTCGATGGGTACCGCAGGGAGTACGCCGCCCACACCGGTCTCGTCCTGGTAAACGTCGCCCCCATCCCCGCCTGCGACCAGAACCTCGCCGCCTACATCTCCCAACTCGATGGCGTCACCAGCAACAACCTCCTTCCGCTGCCCATCGGCCTCTTCAACGACGGGCGCCACTACACCGCCATCGGCTCAAACGTCGTCTCCAGCCTCGTCTCGGAAGAGCTGAACGAGGTCACCAGCCAGAACTCCCCGGCCGCCCGCCACCGTCCCGCACCATCCTCCTTCGCCAGGCTCCGCCGCGTCTCGTTCCGGCACCGCTAGTCCGTCCCTTGCCGTCCTGGGCAAGGCGAAGGACCCCGCCTAAATTTGTTTGGCATCCTGAGCGAAGCAAAGAACCCGCCTCAGTTTGTTTGTCATCCTGAGCGAAGCGAAGGAACCGCCTCAGTTTGTGTGTCATCCTGAGCGAAGCGAAGGACCCGCTTCTCTACCGGGAACCCACACACCTCCCTGACCGCGGCCGCCCCTTTGGTACCCTCAACTCAGCCCCTCCATGCTCTTCAACTCGCTCCGATTCCTCTTCTTCTTTCTCCCCGTCACCATGCTCGGCTTCCATCTGCTGGGACGCTACGGCCGCCGCCCCGTCATCGCCTGGCTCGCCTTCATGTCGGTCGTCTTCTACGGCGCCTGGAACCCCGTCTTCGTCCTCTTTCTCCTCGGCTCCATCCTCGTCAACTACCTCGTCGCCGACACCATCGCCTCCACCCCCGAAGACTCACTCAACCGTAAGCGCCTCCTGGCCTTCGGCATCACCCTCAACCTCCTCGCCCTCTTCTACTTCAAGTACCTCTACAAACTCCTTCTCTCCATCAACGCCCTTCACCTTGCCCATCTGCATCCCCACCCCATCCTCCTCCCCCTCGGCATCTCCTTCTTCACCTTCACCCAGATTTCCTACCTCGTTGATCTTGCACAGGGGCAGGTCCCGGGGTCCCCGGCGGGTCCCCCTGCCGGGGTCGAGGTCCCGGGGTCCCCGGCGGGTCTCCCCGCTGGGGTCGAGGCCGAACGCCAGGACTTCCTCTCCTACCTCCTCTTCGTCACCTTCTTCCCCCACCTCATCGCCGGCCCCATCCTCCATCACAAGGAGATGATGCCCCAGTTTGGTCGCCAACCCGAGGGACAGTCCCCCCGCCAGCCTGAGAGCCAGTTCAGTCGCCCGTCAGAGATCCGGTCAGGAGCAATCCGCGCGCACCTGCCCTCCAGCATCCAGCCCCCGCCGCCCACGTACCGCCGCTTCCGGCTCAATCCTCAGGACGTCTCGGTCGGCCTCACCTGGTTCCTCATCGGCCTCGCAAAAAAGGTCCTCATCGCCGATAAGCTATCCCCCCAGGCCGACCTCGCGTTTTCACACGCCGGCACCCTCACCGCCACCCACGCCTGGACCGGCCTCATCGTCTACTCCATGCAGCTCTACTTCGACTTCTCCGGCTACTCCGACATGGCGCTCGGCCTCGCCCGCATCTTCTCCATCCGCTTCCCCATCAACTTCGACTCGCCCTTCAAGGCCACCAGCGTCACCGAATATTGGCAGCGCTGGCACATCACCCTCACCCGCTACATCACCCTCTACCTCTACAACCCGCTGCTTCTCGCTGTGCAGCGCCGTCGTCTCCTTGCTGGTAAAAAGACCTCGCGCAAGGCCCTCGCCACCCCCGAAGGCTTCACCACCATGGTCGCCTACCCAACGATGGTCACCATGCTGCTCACCGGCCTTTGGCACGGAGCCGGCATCCAGTTCCTCCTCTTCGGAGCCCTGCACGGCCTCTACCTCACCGCCAACCAGGCCTGGCGTCACTTCCGCCGCCGCGATCCCAACCCCGCCCCCGTCACCGGCCTCCCTCGCCTTGCCATGATGCTCGGCGTATATGCCCAGGTCTCGTTCGCGCTCATCTTCTTCCGCTCCGACTCGCTCGGTTCCGCCTTCGCTCTGCTTCACGACATGGCCGGCCGCCACGGCCTCGGCACCACCAGCTCTCTCCTCGACGGTGCCCTCGCCTTCGCCCTCTTCCCCATCGTCTGGTTCTTCCCCAACTCCCAGCAGATCCTCGGCCAGGAGCCCACCCCCGACCACCCCGGACCCGGCCACCACTCCCCCACCTCCGAGCCCGCGGACCCCGCCGCCCCCACACCTCTGCTTGCCCGCCTCCGCTGGTCCCCTAATCTTAGATGGGCCGTCGTCATGGCCGTCCTCTTCTTCGCCGTCCTCGCTAACCTCGACAGCACCACCTCCTTCCTCTACTTCCAGTTCTGACCGTTCATATCTGCGACATTACCGCTCACATCCGCAGCAGCTCCGGCCGCCGCGTTGCCAAACCTCCAATCAGCTCGCCGAACAGGGTATTCGCCCATGCAAACCACGCCCGCGTAAACTTCCGAGCATCGTCCTTGTTGTAGCTCTCGTGCATGAATCCCGTGCCCGCCGATGCCGTCTTCAGCATCCCGAGCGCATGCCGGATCTCCGTGTCCGACTGACTCGTCAGCGCCGCGTCTGATCGGCTCGTAAGTGCATAGATAATCTGCGACATGGGCCAAACGCTGTCGCGCCCGATGTGCGGTCCGCCAATCCCCTCGCCCGCCGACCCCCGGAAGAACCACGGATTGCGCTCGCTCCACACAAACGCCCGCGTCCGCTGGTACATCGCCGCATCCGGCGAGCTCTCGAGATACGGCAGCCCCAGCAGACTCGGAACATTCGCATCATCCATCAGCACCTGCCCGCCAAAGCCATCCACCTCGAACGCCCAGATTGCTCCCTCCGGAGTCTTCGCCTGCGCGTACTGGCGCAGTCCCGCCTCCACCTCCCCCGCCAGCGCCCACGCCTCATTCGCCATCGCCGCGTCGTGCAGAATCCCGTTCGCCATCTCCGCCAGCTGCCGCAAGGACGTGACCGCAAACAGGTTCGACGGCACCAGAAACGGCAGAACGCACGCATCGTCCGACGGCCGGAAGCAAGAGGCGATCATCCCCGTTGGGCGCGCCGGATTGCCTACCCCGTTCACCAGCGAGTCCGTCGGATTCGCTGCCATCCGCTGGAAGCGATACGGCCCCTCCCCATGCCTCCTCTGCTGCACTCGCATCGTCGCCAGCACCCGTCGCATCGCCTCCGCCCACCGCGCGTCGAACGGCTGCGTCCCACCGGTGCTCTTCCAATACCCATGCGCCAGCCGAATCGGGTAGCACAGCGAGTCCAGCTCATACTTGCGCTCGCCCACCCCCTGCCGCATCTCCGTCTGGTCCGTCCGGCTCCACTCCAGCGGCTTCGCACTCAGGTCCGCCATAAACGCGTTCGCATACGTGTCGATCATCAGGCACCGCGCCTGCCGCCGGATCACGCCCTCGAGCAGCGCCCGCAGCCGGTCGTCCTTCGCGGCCATCGGGAGGTACGGCCACACCTGCGCCGACGAGTCGCGCATCCACATCGCCGCGATATCGCCTGTGATCACCACCGTATCCGGCTTGCCCTCAAACTCGCCGGGCTCGACCGTCGTGTCGAGCGTATTCGGAAAGCAGTTCACGAACATCCACGCCAGCTCCGGATCCCCGATGCGACGGCTCGTCTCGGACAGAAACCGCTCCACCGCCTCACTCCGAAACCGCCGGTCCGCCGTTGCCGGACGCTTCGACTCCAGCGGCCTCGCCTGACCTGCGGCCGTCGGCGTCGCGGCCATCGCAGCAGCGGCCAATGCCATGCTTCCGCCGCCCTTCAACAAATCTCTTCGGGACAGACCAGTCTGTTCCTTCAACGAGAACTCCCTCCGTCAACCCCTGATTCAACTCTCCGATTCAACTCCGAACCATCAGCCCACTCCTATGCGCTAACCTCGTGAGCTCGATCGGCCACCTTGCACCTCAAGCTGCGTCCCATCATCGTCCGGGGGCGAAGCATCGCGCAAAGCTGATCGGACCCGCCCCCTCCACCACCACCCCACTCCCCGCCGGAACTACCACCGCTGTTCCCTTCCGCAGCTCCACCTCCCCCATTGCACTCCGCAGCATAGCCGAACCATCAAGCCCCACAAGGCACCCCGCCCCCTCCATCCTCACTCGTACCTCACCGTCGCTCATATCAAACCGGTCAACCGTAAAGTACTGCTCCTCAATCAATCGGGTCACCCCTCCAGACAGCTCGCGCGGCGGCACCTTCCCCGCACGCGTCCTGAACTTCGTCGCCGCAATCCCCTGCTCCACATGCAGCTCTCGCGGCCGCCCATAGTCCCACATCCGGAAGGTCGTATCGCTCGTCTGCTGCGTCTCCAGCAGCGTCACCCCCGGCCCAATCGCATGCACCGTTCCCGCATCCACAAACACCATATCGCCCGCACTCACCGGGACCTGCAACAGCATCTCTTCAAGCGTCCCCTCCGCAATCGCACGCTCCACCGCCGCCGCATCCGCGCCCTCCTTCAGACCCAGCGCCACCGCCGCGCCCGGCTCCGCGTCCAGCACATACCAGCACTCGGTCTTCCCTCGCGGCTGCCCCATCGCCTGCGCCTTCGCATCATCCGGATGCACCTGCACCGACAGCTTGTCATTCGGAAACAGCACCTTCACCAGCAGCGGAAACTCCCCGTCACCACCCTCCCCGAGCAGCTCCGGTCCAAACTCCTTCGCCACCTCGTCGAGCGTCCTCCCCGCCATGGCCCCCGTCTCAACCACACACTGCGGCCCCGTAAGCCAAGCCTCGCCCACCAGCTCCGCCGTCCCCGTCTCCGCATACCACGGCGCCAGACTGGCCCGCCCCCAAACCCTCTCACTAAAGAACGGCTTCAACCGAAACGGCTGCATTTCCCTATCCTCTCCACCTCCTGGCTGCTTCATCAGCCCTTGCCCCTTTTGTTGTCATCCTGAGCGCAACGAACAGGTCCGCCCCTATGTTTGTCATCCTGAGCAGAGCGAACGGACCCGCTTATGTTGTTTGTCATCCTGAGCGCAGCGAACGGACCCGCTTCTCTACCCGAGACCCGAGACCCCGCCGCTGCATCGCTCTTAGATCGCCTTCCCACTCAATCATCATCCTTCTTCACCCTCTTCCTCTTCTTCGTAATCGCAACCGGCACCGGCCCGTCTCCCATCGCATCCTTCCACAAAATCACGTTCAGCCTCCGCGAATCCGCCCGATCCGCATGCCGGAAGTCCATCTTCGCCGACGCTAGCTCTCCCTCCGCAGCCCCTGGCGACATCCCCGCTGTCACCTTTGGGTTCGCCTTGTAAATCAACCCATTCTCCCGGTTGCTGAAGTCCGCCGCAAACGCCGCCTGATCCCCCGGCCCTTCAAACTCCGGCGCCATCAGCGAACTGAACGCGTCATTATTATTCATCGGCGGCAGCCCCAGCACCGTCTCCATCGTCCGGATCATCGACACCGTCGAATAGAACCGGCTGTCCACAAACGCGCCCCCGTCCTTCGCCCGCGGAGCATACTTGCTCACCACCAGCGCCAGGCTCCGGTGCGCATCCACATGGTCCGCTCCATTCTGCGCGTCATCTTCCAGAATAAAGAACGCGGTGTCCTCCCAGAACGCCGAGTGCGACACCAGATCCACCGCCCGCCCGATCGCCAGATCGTTATCCGCAATCGAGCTCTTCGGCGTAGGCCCTCCCGGCGTGGTCCCCGCCGTATGGTCGTTCGGGAATCGCAGCATCACAAAGTTCGGCATGGTGTCCTTCCCCGCGGCACGATCCTTCACCCAATCCGCGAAATGCCGCTCAAACACGGCGTAACGTATTTGATCCGGCACCCGAAGATTGAAGTCCGCCTGCTCCGTTGCGAAGTGCCCCACCAGCTCCGGCTTCGTTGCCACGTTCGACGCCAGCATCGGGATCGCCCACGGCCACCGGTTCACGCCCCCGCCCCACATCTCCGGAAGCGGCCCTCCCGGCGCGATCTCCTTCTTCGCACAGGCCGCCTGCTCTGTCAGCATCGGTCCCTCCTGCGATGCCACTCGCCCCGTTACACCATTCTTCTCATTGCAGAACGTCGACGCGATGTACTCGCCGAAGTGATACAGCGATCGCCCATGCCTCGTCAGATTGCCCCACAGATACCCGCTCGATGGCTCACTCACATCCGCGACGTGCTGCAGGATCGGATATCCCTCTGCTACCACCCCCTCGAAGTCATACGTCCGCTCCTTGCCCCTGTAGTTCTGCTGCCACGTCTTCTCCAGGTAGTCCGTCCCGATCGCCGCATTCGACCACACGTGCCCATCTCCCGACACCTCCCCCGAGTCGAAAAAGTTATCCAGCACACCGAACTGCAGCGCCAGCTTGTGCTGATTCGGCGTCACCTCCGCCCCATACATCGTCAGCCTCTTATCGCCGTTCCCGACCGCCCTCCCGCCCTGCTCCAGATCCCCGAATACCTGGTCGTACGTCCGGTTCTCCTTGATGATGTAAACCACATGCCGTATCGGCCCCGGGAAACCCCCATTCGCCATATCGGCAGATGCGCCCAAAGCATTAGCCCCAACCTTCTCGCTTTCACCACCGTCACCGGCCCGGTCCAGGTCCTCGCCGTTCTTTCTTCCATTCTGAGGCGCAGCCGAAGAACCCGCTTCTCGCCCAATGCCGCCCGATCCACCACCGCCTCCCGCAAACCGGATCCGCTCCTCCGCCGCCTTCATCCGGTTATCCTCGAGCACCTGCGCCGTCCACCGCGGCATCTCCCGCTCCATCGCCGTCATATCCATCGCCGCCACCGACCCATACAGCAGCGTCCCGATATAGCTCGACGAGCTCTGAAAACGTCGGTTCCCCTTCGTCTCCTTCGTTGTCTTCTGTGCAAAATTGTTCGGCCCGGTGCCTCTGCCCTTCGCCGTCGCAACGTACAGCTTGCCGCCCGCCATCCCCATCGACATCGGCATCCACTCCGTCGGCACAAACCCGATCGGCTCGGCAAACCCCTTCTTCGCCGCACCCCCCGTCAGCTTCGTCGTATCGATCACCGCCACTGCATCCTGGATCGCGTTCGCCACATACAGCCGCCGCCCGTCCGCGCTCACCGCCATCGCCTCCGGCTCGGCGCCAAAATAGCTCTGCCCCGGCAGTCGCGTATCGAAGTACCCCCTGACCGCGAACGCTCCCAAATCCCTCTTGCCCGAACTCACATCCACCGCCGCCACTGCGTCCCGGTTCGAGAGCGCCACGTACATCGTCCGCCCATCCGGCGAGAACTCGAGCGCACAAGGATGCGTCCCCGACACCGTATCTCCCGCCGGCTTCAGCAGCGGCAGCGTCCTTCCCACCTTCCCATTCACCAGGTCGAGCTCCACCACCTCACTCGCATTCCAAAGCGCCACAAACCCCCGCCGCCCATCCTTTCCCACCGCGACCGCCACCGGATAAGTCCCCGGAACCGCATCGCTCTCCGAAAGATCAAACCTGGTTACAATCTTCCCCGTCCCTGCATCCATCAGCAGCACGTCGTCCGAGAGGTTATCCGCAACCAGCAGCCTCTCCGCCCGCTGTTCCTTGTTCGCTGTTCCCTGTCCCCTGACCGCCTCACCCACTACGGCACCGTCGTTGTCACTCGGCTGTTTGTCATCGCCGTCACTCTTCCGTTTGTCATCGCCTTTGCTCTTCCATTTGTCCTTGCCACTGCTCTTTTGGTTGTCATTCTGAGCAGAGCGAAGAACCCGCTTCTCTACCTGCGAATCCAACCCCCCACCCCCTCCCGGCACCACCGCGATCCCGGCCGGGAACGGCACCCCAACGCCCCCCAACACATCCCCCACCAGCTTCGTCCGCCTCCCCCCCGCCAACGCCTGCAGCGGAATCTTCATCACCCGCTCCCGCGTCAGCCGCCCGTCCTCAAACCCATACACCACCACGCCGCTTCCCGTGTCGCCTGCCCTCTTGCCTTCCGGATCGCTGATCGACCCGATGCTCCCATACAAATGCCGTCCATCCCCGCTGAACGCCAGTCCCGAGTAGAGCGTCTGCCGCGCATTCACCAGCGTCCGCTCATCCGGCGAATCCACCACCTTCCCCGCCCGCGTATCCACCACCGCCAGCGACTGCATGTACCTGGACTCATAGGTCCCGTATCCCGCATTCACCGTCACCACCCAGCGCCCATCCGGACTCACCGCCATGGACATCGGCAGGCCATTAGTCCGCTGCGGATCTCCAGGCACCGCCCGAGAGATCCGCTTACTCGTCGGCAGGTCGATACCCTGCCCGCCCGCACCCGCGCCGCCGCTCGACCCACTCCCCTGCCCGAAACCCACGCCGGCACCCCATCCAAGCCCCAAGCCCACGCATCCCACAACCGTCACCAATCGCCGATTCACGCCTGTAAAAATCATCCCCCAACACTATCAACTACAACCCCCCAGGAGCATTACAAAACTCTTACACCCACGCCCTCCTCTCCCCTGCTAGCGTTATTCCAGCAGCAAAAAAGGACCTCGGAATACCTATGACCCCACAAGTTCTCTCCCCAGATCAAATCCAGGATCAAGCAGGCCAGACCCCAGCAGCCCAGACCGCAGCAGCCCAGACCGCAGCAGCCCAGACCGCCCATCAGGTTGCCGATCAGGCCGCCTACGAGGCCGCCGTCACAGCGCCCGTCTCGGTCCGTCCCATCTCCGCCGAGGAGGTCGCCCGCAAGGTCAAGCAGGATCTCCGCATGGGCCGCGAGCACCAGCAGGGTGAGATCAACTGGATCACCACCATCGCCATGGGAGCCTTCCACGTCGGCGCCATCGCCGCCCTCTTCTTCTTCTCCTGGAAGAACCTCGCCGCCTTCGCCATCATGTACTTCTTCGCCATCAACGTCGGCATCGGCATGGCCTACCACCGCCTGCTCACCCATCGCGGGTATCGCACCCCCAAGTGGCTCGAGTACTTCGTCACCGCCTGCGGCTGCCTAGCGCTCGAGGGCGGACCCATCTTCTGGGTCGCCACCCATCGCGTCCACCACCAGAACTCCGACCACGAGGGCGATCCGCACACCCCGCACGACGGCACCTGGTGGGCCCACGCCGGATGGATCCTCTCCGGCCGCGCCCTCCACTCAGAGACCGCTCTCCTTGGCCGCTACGCCCCCGACCTCACCCGCGACCCGGTCCACGTCTGGCTCTCGAAGTATCACTACCTCCCGCTCATAGGCACCGGCCTCGCCCAGCTCGCGATCGGCGCAGCCCTCGCCCCCACCGGCCACCGCATCGTCGGAGCCCTCGGCATGATGCTCTGGGGAACCTTCCTCCGCACCACCCTCGGCCTCCATGCGACGTGGCTCGTCAACTCCGCCACCCACCTCTGGGGCAAGCGTCGCTTCGAGACCAAGGATGACTCCCGCAACAACTGGTGGGTCGCGATCCTCACCGGCGGCGAAGGCTGGCACAACAACCACCACGCCCACCCCGTCTCGGCCCGCCACGGCCTCGCCTGGTACGAGTTCGACGTCAACTACTACGGCATCTGGCTGCTCGAAAAGGTCGGCCTCGCCCACAAAGTCCAGATCGCCAAGTTCGACCCGGCCGATCCGAAACCAGCGGGCGCGTAACCGTTCGCACTAACAGCAGAAGAGGCGCAGAGCATCAGCTCTGCGCCTCTTTCTGCTTCGCCGGTTCGCTCCATTCTTTTTGTCATCCTGAGCGCAGCGAACGGGCCCGCTTCTCTCCCCGGATCTCAACCCGTCAACTTCCTCGGCTCACCTGACCCACCGGTACGCGCTGCACGGGTCCTCGATCCCCGAGATCTCGTCCACGCCCACATCCTCGGGCGCAATCCGCACGCCCTCGCGCCACATCAGCTTGAACTTGGGGAACTCCGCGAAGACGGCCTCCTCCTCCGGATACAGGTAGAGCACATCCACAGGTCCACCGCCCCCTTCAGCCCACGCATCGACCCGCTTCAGCAGCGACCGCAGCACCTGCGCGCGAAATGGGTTGTAGAGATACACCAGGGCTGGACCCTCGGGAAATTCCACCCGCGCCGCATCCAGGCACACCACCCGCACCGGACACCGCCCCCGCCCGCCACTCTTCCAGAGCTCCAGATTCTTCTCCGCTATCTCGACCAGGCCCTCATTCAACTCAACGCCCAGAACCTCCCGAAAACCAATCTCGGAGGCCAGCAGAATAGCCCGCCCTTTCCCGCATCCCACATCCACAAACGCGTACTTCTCTATCTCTCCCACGCCGTCCGTCGCCCGCCAGCGTCCCACTGCTGCCCGGAATCGCGATGGCGGAACGCCAAAGTAAGCAGTCGAAAAGGCGCTCTGCGCATCCCCTCCCGCCAACGCCCCTCCACCGATCAAGCCGCTGGTCTCGACCCCATGCTCCGCGTCAAATGGATGAACCATCGCTTGGATCTTGCGAACCCTCCATACTCGCCGCAGGGACATGGATGCAGCTCCCCAGAAACCCCACTCCCGCAACGCCCACCGAACCCGGCCAACCGTAATCTTCACCAACGCACGCATTGCGCCATTCTATCGGTCTATCGGTCTTCGAATCCCGATACCCAAGTGGCCATCCCGCCCGCAGGTCGTCCGTCCGGACGCTCGACCGCACACGTTGTACGCTGGAAGCGTTCCTCTTCCCTTCCATGAACTTTACCCGTCGTCGCGGAGCCATCGCCCTCTTCGTCGCCCTCGGCGCCCTCCTCATCGGTGTCGCCGTCACCCTTAACATCGGCTGGATCATCCTTAACCAGCGCCGCGCCGCCCTCCTCGTCCTCGGCATTATCTGCTTCGCCATCCTCATCGCCGGCGTCGTCCTCAACACCGTCTTCCTCCTCCGCGAGATCCGCCGCAACGAGCGTCAGGACTCCTTCCTCAACGCCGTCACCCACGAACTTAAGACCCCGATCGCGTCCATCCGCCTCTACCTCGAAACCCTCCAGCGCCGGCCCGTCCCCGAGCAGCAAAGACAGGAGTTCTACACCATCATGCTCGCCGACTCCGACCGCCTCCTCGCCACCGTCGAGCAGGTCCTCAAAGCCGGCCAGCTCGGCCAGAAACACCGCCAACTTGATCGCACCCTCATCGACCTCGAACCCCTGCTCAACGAGTGCATCGTCATCACCACCCAGCGCCACCACCTTCCCCCTGGCGCCATCACCCTCGATGCTGCCCCCCCGGACTCAGACTTCCGTGTGCTCGGCATCGCCGAAGACCTCAGCACCGCCGTCCTCAACGTCCTCGACAACGCGGTTAAATACTCTCCGCAAGCCGTTCCGTCCACCCTCGAAATCCGCTGCTCGCTCACCCTGGATCCACCATCCACCGCCGTCATCCGCATCACCGACCGCGGCCTCGGCTTGCCGCCTGGCCACGAGAAACGCATCTTCAAGCGCTTCTACCGCGTCCCCGGCCGCACCATGGTCCGCATCAAAGGCACCGGGCTCGGCCTCTTCCTCGTCCGCGCTATCCTGCGCCAGCACGGCGGAGACGCCACCGCCCATAGCCCAGGCCTTGCCCAGGGCACGAGCATCACCCTTACCCTCCCCCTGCCAAATCCCGCCGCCATCCCCGTCCGCTGAAACCGACCTTCGACACGCCTGACGCCAACCGGTCCCTCAGCGCATCTTAAGGACATCTGCTGTATACCGAAAGGTGGCTAGACTACCCCAGTCCATGCCCGATGCGTGCTTTCGAATGGAAAGACGTCCAGGTGATCCACCGGAGGAAGCACCAGGAATGACGAGATCTAGAACCTTTCCGATAGCCTTGCTCGCCTTCATCCTCGGCCTGCTCACCCTGCCCGCCGCCGCCTTCCTCTGCTTCAGCTACGGCCACCCGCCGGTCGCTACCGCCGACACTCCCTTTCCGCTCGAAGCTAAGATCGTCAAAATTCCGCTCAACGCCAGAATCGATCGCGAAAAGCCCGGGCAGGCACCCTTCGCCTCCACCTCCGAGACCCTCGTCGCCGGCGCCCACCTCTACCGGGAGCAGTGCGCCTCCTGCCACGGCCTCAAGGATCATCCCTCTCAGTTCGGAGCCACCATGTTCCCCCGCACCCCGCAGCTCTGGGTCAAACACGAGGGCAGCGACGTCGTCGGCGTCAGCGATGATCCCGCCGGCGAAACCTACTGGAAGATCGAAAATGGCATTCGCCTCAGCGGCATGCCCGCCTACAAAACTCTTCTCAACCAGACCCAGATGTGGCAGATCGCGCTCCTTCTAGCCGCCGCCGACAAACCCCTGCCGCAACCCGCGGACGCGATCCTCACCCAGCCTTTCCCGCAGTGAGTCCGTCCGCATCCGTAGCCGGCAGGCACAAACTTCTCTCACGGGAGGACGCCTAAACCTGATCCTGCGTGTTCCATCGTCGCGTATCAACCTCCCGCTCCTCTCGCGCGGAGCCCTGTGCCTGTGTGCAGCAGCCTTGGCCCTCTCGCAGGCTGCCGTCGGGCAGCAGCCCCTCTCCCTTCACGACGCGATCGCCATGGCCGAAAATAGCCCGCACACCCAGGCCGCCGCAGCGCAAATCAGCGCCGCCCAGGGCTCCGTCCGCCAGGCAGGCCTCGGCCTCAACCCCCGCGTCTATCTCTCGTCCGAGGACATCCGCCCCTGGGCTGACAACTTCTCCTTCGCCAACAACACCGAAGACTACGGCTACCTCGGCCAGACCTTTGAGCTCGACAGGAAGCGCTCCAAAAGAATTGGCGTTGCCACCTCCGACCTCCGCCGCACCGTCGCCGAAGTCGCTGTCCAAAAGGCGCAGATCGCCGGCCGAGTCGCCGGGGCCTACTGGGGCACAGCCCTCGCCATCGGCGTTCGCGATCTCCTCGCCCAGGACCTCAAAGCCGTCGACGATCTCGTCCGCTACCACCAGCAGCGCGTGGCCGCCGGTGCGATGCGCGGCGTCGATCTCCTCCGCATGCAGATCGAGCGCGACCGCATTGCCATGTCCCTCGACCTCGCCGAGCGCGATCTCGAGCTCGCCCGCGTCGACCTTTTCCGCCAAATCGGCCGCAAGCCGGATCCCACCGTCGTCCTCTCCGAATCCCTCTCGGCCCCGCTTCCACCGCCTCCCGCCGACATCGAAGCCGCCGTCAGCAATCGTGCCGACATGATCGCCGCCCGCGAAACCGTCGCCTCCGCCACCGCCAACCTCCGCCTCCAGCACGCCATCGCGGTGCCCGACCCCGACGTCCTCGGCGGCTACAAGCGCAACAGCGGCGACGACACCCTCTTCGCCTCCGTCCAGATCCCTCTGCCCTTCCGCAATCGCAACCAGGGCGAGATCGCTCGCGCCGAGGCCAACCTCCGCATCGCCCGCGCCCGTCTCGAGCAGGCCGAACTCGGCGCCCGTGCCGATATCGCCGCCGCCCAGACCGTCTACGACCATCAACTCCACATTACGGAGGGAACCCTCCCCGACATGCGCAGCCGCGCCAGGAAGAATCTCGAAATCCTCGACGACGCCTACCGCACCGGAGGCGTCGACCTCCTCCGCTACATCGATGCCGAGCGCACCGAAATCGACGTCGAAGTCAACGCCCTCCGCACCCTCGCCGATCTCCGCCAAAGCGCGGTTCGCCTCCAACTCGCCTTCGGAGAGCCCTTATGACGTCCTCCGCGACGCTCACCTCCCTCAAGCTCTCCGGCCTTCTCCTCCTCGCCACCCTCCCCCTCGCCTGCTCGAAAAGGAGGACAGCAGCGGCGCCAAATCATCCTCCTCCCGCAAATCCTCGGGCTCGCAGGACTCCCGGCGGGGAGCCGATAACCAGAGCGGAGCCTCCGCCAGCAAATCCAAAGGCGGCAACGCCCGCCAGGATAAGGACACCGTCACCCTCACCCCCGAGCAGCAGCAGCAGGCCGGCATCCGTATCGCCGAGGTCGACGTCCAGCCCGTTGCCCGCTCGATCGACCTCAACGGCCAGGTCGGCATGGATGAGCAGCACACCGCCCACATCGGCGCCCTCGCCGACGGCCGCATCACCGGCGTCTACGTCCTTCCCGGAGCCAACGTCCGCCGCGGCCAGACCCTCGCCGACCTCCACAGCCATACCGTCCACGAGACCGTCGGAGCCCTCCTCCAGGCCTTCGCCGGCGTCGACCGCCAGCACGGTGCGGTCGCCTTCGCGCAGGGGGCCCGCGACCGCTACCAGCACCTCTTCAGCATCGAGGCCGCCTCCCTCGAGGAGTCCCAGCACGCCAACCAGCAGCTCGTGGAGGCCCAGACCGACCTTGCCGCCGCCGAGGCGACCGTCCACATGGAGCGCGAACACCTCTCCGAACTCCTCCAGGTCAACCCCGAGTCCCTTACCCGCGCCAACCTCTACAACCGCGAGCTCGTCCCCGTCCGCTCCGTCATCGACGGCACCGTCATCACCCGCAACGTCACCCCCGGCATGGTCGTCCAGACCGGCATGGACACCTTTATCGTCTCCAATCTCTCCACCGTCTGGATCACCGCCGCCCTCAACGAGAAGGACATAGCCCTCGTCCATCTCGGCGCATCCGCCCGCGTCACCACCGACGCCTACCCCGGCCAGAACTTCCCCGGCCGTGTCGGCCTGGTCGGAGACACGCTAGACCCCGCCACCCGCACCATCCCCGTCCGCATCGTCGTTCCCAACCCCGGCATCAAGCTCCGCCCGCAGATGTTCGCCACCGCCTCCATCGCCCAGCCCGAGACCCGCCCCGCCGTCTTCGCCCCCGTTGACGCCCTCCAGGACGTCAACGGCCTCCAGGCCGCCTTCGTCACCGCCGACGGCAAAACCTTCCGCGCGCAGGCGGTCGAGATCGGCACCCGTGCCGGACATCGCATCGAAATCACCAAGGGCCTTAAACCCGGAGACCACATCGCCGTCGCCGGTGCCTTCATGATCAAATCCGAGCTCCTCAAGGGCAGCATGGGTGAGGAATAACCGGCCATGAATCGCCTCATGGACTTCCTCCTCAGCAACCGCTGGATCGTCGCCGCGCTCCTCGTCGTGCTCGTCGTCGCCGGCCTGGTCGTCATGACCAACCTCCCCATCGAGGCCTTCCCCGACCTCACCAATAACCAGGTCGTCGTCACCGTCCAATGCCCCGGCATGTCCCCCGTCGAGGTCGAGCAGCTCGTCACCTACCCCATCGAGACCTCCATGATGGGCATGCCCAAACTCCAGACCGTCCGCTCCACCTCCAAGCTCGAGCTCTCGATGGTCACCATGATCTTCGACGACAACATGAATCAGTACCTCGTCCGGCAGCTGGTCGCCGAACGCCTCAACCAGGTCGCCAGCCGCATCCCCACCGGCCTCCAGCCGCAGATGAACCCCATGTCGACAGCTTTCGGAGAGGTCTACCAGTACACCGTCAGCGCCCCGAAGATGTCCCTCATGCAGATCAAGACCCTGCACGACTGGACCGTCCGCTTCGCCCTCCTCACCATCCCCGGCGTCAGCGAGATCAACTCCTGGGGCGGCGAGACCAAGCAGTACACCATCGAGGTCGACCCCGATTCGCTCCGCCGCTACAACCTCACCCTCCACCAGGTCGTCTCCGCCGTCACCGCCAACAACGCCAACTTCGGCGGCAGCTACATCGAGCACGCCCAGCAGGAGTACACGGTCCGCGGCATCGGCCGCGCCGAATCGATCGGCGACCTCGGCAACATCGTCGTCTCCTCCACCACCGGCATCCCCGTCCTCCTCCGGCAGGTCGCCACCATCGCGCCTCTCCCCCTCATCCGCCACGGCGCAGTCATGCGCGATGCCCAGGGCGAGACCGTCTCCGGCATGGTGATCATTCTTCGCGGAGAAAACGGCCGCAAGATCATCAACGAGATCAAGCAAAAAGTCGCCGACCTCAAGCTCCCCGACGGCGCCAAAATCCTCCCCTTCTACGACCAGTCCGACGTCATCGACGCCACCATCCACACCGTCAAGACCAACCTCATCGAGGCCGCCGTCCTCGTCATCGTCGTCCTCCTCATCTTCCTCGGCGACTGGCGCGCCGCCATCGTCGTCGCCCTCACCATCCCGCTCGCCCTCCTCTTCGCCTTTCTCGGCATGGAAACCTTCGGCATCTCCGCCAACCTCATGAGCCTCGGCGCCATCGACTTCGGCACCATCGTCGACGGATCCGTCGTCATGGTCGAAAACTGCATGCATCGGCTCGAACGTGACGGGAAGGAACGTGACGGGAAGGAACCCGGCGAGACCGGCAAGCCCCTGCTCGACATCGTCCGCGAAGCCTCCCACGAGGTCGCCCGGCCCATCGTCTTCGGCGTCCTCATCATCATCGCCGTCTACCTCCCCGTGCTCACCCTCCAGAGCCTTGAAGGCCGCATGTTCCGCCCCATGGCCGTCACCGTCGTCTCCGCTCTCACCGGCTCCCTCCTTCTCGCGCTCTTCGCGGTCCCCACCCTCTGCACCATCGCCCTCAAACGCAAGGCGTCCGCGGTAAAAAGTAACGAATCCGAGCACAAATCAACCGAGGATCCGAAAATTCAGGCCCCCGCGCAGCAAAATTCAAAGCCAGGCTGGTTCGACCGCCTCCGCACCCACTACGGCAACTCCCTCCTCCGCGCCGAAAAACATCGCCGCCTCATCGTCATCTCCGCCATCGCCCTCATCGTCCTGTCCCTCGTCTCGCTCAAGTTCATCGGCACCGAGTTCATGCCCACCCTCGACGAGGGCTCCATGGTCATCACCTCCAAGCGCCTCCCCGGCATCGCCCTCACCGAGTCCGTCGCCATCGGCAACCAGATCGAGCGCACCATCAAGAGCTTTCCCGAGATATCCTCCGTCGTCACCAAGCTCGGCCGCCCCGACCTCGCCACCGAGGCCATGGGCGTCTACGAGTCCGACAGCTACATCTCCTTCACCAAAAAGCAGCAGGGCGCCAGCCCCTCGGACAGGCAGAAGCTCTCCGACAAACTCGAAGCCGCACTCACCAAAATTCCCGGCGTCTCTTACGAGTTCACCCAGCCCATGCAGATGCGCATGGACGAGACCATCACTGGCACCCGCGGCGACGTCGCCCTCAAAATCTTCGGCCAGGATCTCGACACGCTCGAGACCCTCGGCCACCGCGCCCAGGCCATCATTGCCGGCGTCGGGGGAGCCTCCAGACCCAGATGGAACTCATCTCCGGCGCCGAAGAGGTCCAGATCCGCATTGACCGCTCCGCCGCCGCCCGCTACGGCGTTAACGTCTCCGACGTCCAGGAGATGATCGAGTCGCTCTACGGCAGCAAACAGGTCTCCGAGATGATCGAGGGCGACGGACGCTTCCCCATCGCCGTCCGCCTCCCCACCGGCATGCGCAACGACCTCGACGCCATCCACACCCTCCAGATCAAAGCCCCCGGCGGTGAGCTCATTCACCTCGACCAGATCGCCGACCTCCACAACGTCCGCGGTCCCATCCTCATCAACCGCGAGAACGCCCACCGCCGCGTCGTCGTCATGTCGAACGTTAGCGGCCGCGACCTCGGCAGCTTCGTCACCGCCTCCGAACAGGCCGTCAGCCAAGGACTCAACCTCCCGCCCGGCTACCACCTCGAGTGGGGCGGCCAGTACGAGAACCAGAAACGCGCCGAGGGGCGCCTCGCCATCGTCCTCCCCGTCTCCATCCTCATCATCTCCGCCCTCCTCTATGCCACCTTCCAGAACATTCGCCAGATGCTGCTCATCCTCTCCATCGTCCCCCTCGCCCTCGTCGGCGGCATCGCCGCCCTCTGGATCCGCGGCATCAACCTCAACCTCTCCGCCTCCGTCGGCTTCATCGCCCTGTTCGGCATCGCCGTGCTCAACGGCGTCGTCATGATGTCCCACATCAATAACTTACGCAAACAAGGTAAACCGATGGACGAAGCCGTCCACGACGGGGCATCCGACCGCCTACGACCCGTCCTCATCACCGCCCTCGTCGCCTCCCTCGGCTTCATCCCCATGGCCCTCGCCACCTCCCGCGGCTCCGAGGTCCAGCGCCCCCTCGCCACCGTCGTCATCGGCGGCCTCATCACCGCCACCCTCCTCACCCTCTACCTCCTCCCTCTCCTCTACCCCCGCTTCAGCAAAAACATCGCCGGCGTTGAGAACCGGCAAAGCCCATCCGAACCCCACCCCAACCTCCTCGATCAACATCATCCCGAGCACTCTTACTTGTCATCCTGATCTGTCCCTGTTGTTACCCTGAGCTCTTCGTTCTCTCGAAATTTGCTTGTCATCCTGAGCACAGCGAAGACCCGCTTCTCACCCCTCTCTTCTGTCGATCGTCTGCCGTCGTCTTAGGCGAGCGTCCCCATCCACGCTTGCCACGAACCCCGCTCACACGCATCCTTACCTAATGCAGGACCAGCCCCTCATCACCCTCGTCGAAGACGAAGCCCACCTAGCCGGCGGCCTCCTCTTCAACCTCGCCGCCGAGGGCTACCGCACGCAGCACTTCGCCGACGGAGACCTCGCCCTCGCCGCACTCCTCGCCGCCCCCATCTCCGGCCCCGACGCCCCCTCCGCCATCCTGCTCGACTGCATGCTTCCCGGCACCGACGGATTCACCATCGCCCGCACCCTTCGGGACGCCGGCCGCTTCACCCCCATCCTGATGCTCACAGCCCGTTCCCGCCCCGAGGACATACTCGACGGCATCAACGCCGGCGCCGACGACTACCTCCCCAAACCCTTCGACCTCAACATTCTTCTCGTCCGCCTCAAATCCCTCCTGCGCCGCATGTCCTGGCAAATCGCCAACCAGTCCGCAGCCCCGCAACCCGCCTTCGCGACCACCGCCACCCCTCCACCCCCGCTTCCCATCTCCCCCGAGTACGCCTTCAACCACCGCACCGTCCGCTTCGACGCGCTTGAACTCATCGCCCCCAACCGCATCACCCACCTCACCCTCATGGAGGCCGACCTCCTCCGCTACCTCACCGACCGCCCCAACCAGATCGTCTCCCGCAAGGACATCCTCGAACAGGTCTGGCGCGTCCACGAAGACACCGACACCCGCGCCATCGACAACTTCATCGTCCGCCTCCGCCGCTACATCGAAGACGACCCCGCCAACCCCCAGCACCTCGTCAGCGTCCGCGGGGTAGGCTATCGCTTCCGCCCCGACCCCTGATTGAGCCAGTCACGCAAGACTACTTCCAGACTCTCGGTGATCAAACCGGTTCAATCTGAGGTGGGCTGTCAGGCTCGATTGCTGTATGGAAGCCGTGGTCGCGGATGACAGGTGCTGCCGAAAGGAACAGCGTTCGCGATCAACCTTCAGATTCCTTAGACCGACCTTGGGGAGGTCGGACGAACCATGCACCCTGGCGGTCTGGTGATTGCTGACTACAAGCGCGTTTCCCAGTACCTTTACTAGTTTGTTGGCGCATCGATCCGAAGCCGAGCGGTCAAAGAAAGCCTCTTCAGGTATGGATAAAACCGGACTAGCGTGAAGGGAGATCGAGCAGCACCACTTCCGAAGCCTCCTGCACCCGCTCGAAAGCGATCTCGCGGCCGTCCGGAGAGAGATCGAAATCGCGGACTTGGAATCCGGGGGGGAGATTGGTCAGCCGGCGCTCAGCGCCTGTTTGAAGGTCCATTTGCCAGAGGTTTTTATGCAGAATATCCCCTTGCAGAAAAACCACGGATCTTCCGCCTTCCAACAATACGACGTGTCGAGCCCCGCGAGTAAGTGTTAGAGCGGGCAGGGGAGGAGCTGATGCTTCGGTGGGAAGGATTTTGACAGCAAACGTGGTGCCCACGTCGGGCCCTGAGTAGAGAACAAAGCGGCGATCGGGTGACCACGCAGGATCCAGCGAGTAGCCGGCGACGAGGACCGTGGGAGAGCAACCATCTACCGGCACCTCGACCAGGTGCGGAGTGCCGTGTTCTTTGGTTGCAGTGGTGATGAGCCGCCCGTCGGGTGACCACGCTGGAGCTCCGTCGAGGTCCAGTGCATCGCAAAGGACGTGGGCATTTGTCCCGTCGGCCTGCATGATGTTCAGGAACGAGCGACCGTCCAGACGAACAGAAAACGCGATCGAGCGTCCATCAGGCGAGATTGCCGGAGCGCCGATGATGCGTGCTCCCGGAACGTGCCACAATTCTGTGCCAGTGCCATTGACGAACTTCCAGATGCCCTCACCGGTACCTGCCGTTGAGACATATAGAAGGTAGTTCAGTCCCAGCCGCGGGGAGAATCCCGTGCCGGTACTGAGCGAGATTCGCGTCGGCTGCGTCGTTGTGGAATCAGCCACGCTCATGTGCCAGAGCGTTCTCCTCGGGCTGGCGATGGTGAGAGCGAGATGTTGGCCATCAGCGCTGGCCGCCAGGGAGGTGTAGTGTTCAGGTCCGGAGGTGAGGCGGTGAGGAACGCGGCGATCGACGTCCATGCTGTAGAGCCACGGGCCAGAGCCGTCGCCATCGCTTGCGAGATAGAGTAAGGTGCGACCGTCCAAGAGAACCGGGTACATTAATGGCCCATTATGAGCGGTGATGCGTTCGGGTCTTCCGCCGCTGGGAGGAATACGCCAAATGTCGAGCTTGTCTGGGATTGAGCCGTGGACGAAGTAGATGGAGGAGCCGTCGGGTGACCACAAAGGGAAGTGAGAATGGATCCCCGAGGCCGCCGTGAAGATGAGTCTGGCATCGGAGGGCCGGCCGTCCTTCGAAACGTAGAGCGGGTCACCGGAAGCGGAGGTGTGGAAGGCGAGTTGAGAGCCACTGCGGGACCAGTCGAACTCAGCAACGCCGTCGAGGTTTGGCCGGGGCTGGCCGCCCAACGTGGGGACTGCCCATGTCCCGATGTTTCCCCCCCCTGCGCCACCCGGCCTCCGAACCCAGAAGCTGACGAGCGACGCGTCCGGCGAGAAAGCGAGCGTTCGTATCGATGGGTTCCCGAGGCCGGCGACACTCCCGTGAGTGAGGTTGTGGTATTCCCCGGAACCCACCTGCGTCACCCAGACATCCATCGTTCCGTCCCTGCCCGAGAGGAACGCTACGAGATGGCCGTCGCGGGAGACCGTAGCAGCTTCCGAGACGCCATCGAAGTCAGTGATCGTCTGGAATCGCGCGCCAGCGATTAGACTTTTCCAAGAGTACTCCGTCTTTCGGAGCCAGATGGTTGTACCTAAGGCCAGGGCGGCTAACGCAGCCAGCGACACGAGCAATTTCCACCGCAATCGGACTCCGGAATTCGGTGTCACTGTGGGTTCGGCATCTACCCCGACTGTTGTGGAAAGGAGTGACACGGCGCCGTTCGCACTGTCGAACAGTGCTGACGTGCGGCTGCGCGTCCATGCGTCGATCTCCGCGCGGGAGGCGTAGATCGAGCCCATCCGATCATGCAGATGGCGGTGGACAGGCATTCCCTCCCGCTTCTCCCACCGCTGGACCGTCGTGACGTCGCGCTTGAGATAAGCCGCGACCTCCTTCCACGAATCCAGCCGGTCTTCGGGCGGTCTCTCGAATGACGACGTCCCGAGCGGGGCTTTCTCCATCGCCTTCTCCTCATCGACCCCCGGTGGTAACGAACCCGGGCGCTCATTCTAGCCTCCCAGGCTCGTAGAGGCACGGCAAAGAGCGGCATTCGACCTCAAACCCGGCATCTGAGCCGTTCCCCGCAATTTACCGCTTGAACCACACACGGGCAAAGCAGGACGTTACACCTGTACCTCAGCAACTCGATATGGAGGCAATTCATGAAAAGCAACGCCCTGGGTTCGGCTGTACGCGTACTCCCATTTCTCTTGCTGGTCTCCGCCAGCTGTGCTTTCCCACAGGAGCACAGGCACATCCACTTCGCCGGTTTGCTCAACGACTACACGCCCCTGAGTCCGCTAACCAGCGGCAGCCCATATGAAATGCATGGTCAATGGTCAGTAGATCTCCGCGAAGGGGGCGTCGCCGACTTTTTCGCGGACATGACGATGTCGGATTTTGGGACCACGAACGGCGTTCTGGATGCGACAAAGGGAGGTCAGAATGCTCACACGCACCACATCAGGTTGACGAACGTCAGAGTCACTTGGGATATGATCGGCTGCCCCACATACAGCCCTGCCACCACAATGGGCATTCAGTTGAACGGCACGGTCAGCGTCATCACGGGGAATGGAGGCAAGGCCCCCTTCGAGCCCACGACTCCACCTACATCGACGCTTCAGGTCTGTGTCACCGGAGGAAACGAGGTTCCGTATTCAAACATGACGATGGTCTTCGGCGGACCTGCGATAAACCATTTCGGGACGCAGGCTATTCATGGAGTCGTGCGTAAGGCCGTAGCCGAGGACGAGAGGAAAGATCGAGAAGATCGTCGCTGAAAATTCAGGGCGAGATAATTCTGCCACCCTGGGGCGCAGGGTCTACGACGAAACCCGCGCGCAAGGGAAGTTCGGCGGCCCAATCCGAGTTACGGGTTCCACTCGAATGTCCTGCGCCGGCACACGTCTTGGGCGCTCCGGAGTGGCCGATTTCAATCTCGATTGACGCTCTGAGGCCGGGGCATTCGTGGGTACACGACGTAGGCTATTCTGCAAGTTCTGGTTATGCTCGGCAAGCCGGAATTGACGGAGATGAGCAATAGGCGATCGGTACCTACAAGTCGGCTTGTCGGAAGTGAGAAGTGAGTCAGAGTCTGAACGGTTGGTTCAGCGAAACGGATTTTGGACGTCAGGTGCGACAGGGTCACGGTTCGTCCTGGAGGCTTGGCGGCTGGTCTCGCGGTTGAAGCGGGTCGCGGAGGCGGAAGATCGCCGACAGGATCGCAAGAAAGGGGAGGCCGTAGACGAGGGTCATGCGGAAGGTGGGGGTGAAGGGGGTGGTGAAGAGGATGGCGGCGAGGAGGGTGATGCCGGCGAGGGTGGTGAAGGGGAAGCCCCACATGCGAAAGGCTAACGGGGTGGCGGCGTGGGCGCGGCGGAAGCGGAGCTGGGTGACGAAGATCATGAGCCAGGTGAACAGGACTCCGAACATGGAGATGGAGATCATGAGGGTGAAGGCGGTGGCGGGGTAGAGGACGTAGACGACGGCGGCGAGGGCGATGCCGATGGTGGAGAGAAGGAGGGCGGGGAGGGGGACGCCGCGGCGGTTGAGCGTGCCGAAGCGGCGGGGCGCGAAGCCCGCGCGGGAGAGCGAGAACATCATGCGGGTGGTGATACAAATCTGGCTGTTCATCGCGGAGAGCGCGGCGATGAGAACGACGAGGTTGAGGATGCCGGCGGCGTAGGGGAGGTGGGTGGCGGCGGCGACCTTGACGAAGGGACTGCTGCTGATGCCAGTCTCGCTGCCCGCCTGATTCCCGGTTACATTCCAAGGCACGATCGCGAGCATGACCGCGAGGGAGAGGAGGTAGATGAAAATGAGGCGAAAAATGGTGAGGCGGAAGGCTCGGGTGATAGCGCGTTTGGGGTCGCGGGCTTCTCCGGCGGCGATGGCGATCATCTCTATAGAGAAGTAGCTGAAGATGGCGACGATGACCGCGACCCAGGTTCCCCAGAGGCCGTGGGGGAAGAAGCCCCCGTGGGTGGTGTAGTTGCTGAAGCCGATGCCGGAGGTTGCGGGTGCGGTGATGATTACGTAAGCGCCGAGCAGGATGAAGGCGGCGATGGCCAGGATCTTGAAGAGGGAGAAGCCGTATTCGACGGAGCCAAAGAGTTTGACGTTCGTCGCGTTGAGGGCGGCGGAGAAAACCAAGATCCAGACCGCGCCGGGGACGTGGGGGTACCAGAGCCGCATGTAGACGGCGATGGCGGTCACTTCGGTGCCGACGGCGAAGACGACGGCGGACCAGTAGCTGTAGCGGACGAGGAATCCGGCGAGGGGAGAGATGTAGTGCTCGGCGTACGCTCCGAAGGATCCGGAGGTGGGGTGGGCGACGGTCATCTCGGCGAGCGCGCCCATGAGCAGGAGGGCGATAAGCGCGCCGATCGCGTAGGAGATGAGGACGCTGGGCCCGGCGAAGCCGATGGCGAAGGCGCTGCCTAGGAACAGGCCGGTGCCGATGGCTCCGCCGATGGCAATCATGGAGATCTGGCCGGAGGTGAGGTTGTGGTGGAGGCCACGCTCGCGCGCGATGATGTTGTCGATGCTGCGAATCCGGTCGATGCTGCGGTTGGCTTCGGGCAAGAGGTCTCTTGTCTGGAAGCTTATACGTTGAACTTGAAAAACAGGATGTCGCCGTCTTTGACGATGTACTCCTTGCCTTCGGAGCGGAGGAGGCCCTTCTCCTTGACAGCCTGCTCGCTGCCGAGGGTGAAGAGGTCGTCGGAGCTGTAAGCATCGGCTTTGATGAATCCGCGTTCGAAGTCGGAGTGGATGACGCCCGCCGCTCCCGGCGCTTTTGTTCCGCGGCGGATGGTCCAGGCGCGGACCTCCTGGACGCCCGCGGTGAAGTAGGTGATGAGGTCGAGGAGCCGGTAGGCGGAGTGGATGAGGCGGTCGAGGCCGGGCTCGGCGAGGCCCATGTCGCGGAGGAACTCGTCGCGTTCAGAGGGATCGAGCTGGGCGATCTCGGACTCCATAGCGCCGCAGATCGAGACCATCTGGGCGCCCTCTTCGGTGGCGCGTCTCGCCACGTCGGCGGTGTGGGCGTTGCCGGTGCCGAGGCCGGCCTCGTCGACGTTGGCCACGTAGAGCTGCGGCTTGGCGGTGATCAGGAAGAGCTCGCGGGAGAGCGTGCGCTCGTCGTCGCTGAAACCATCACTCTGGATCAGGGTGCGGGCGGGCTTTCCGGCGTTGAGGACGGCCAAGAGCTTTTGGAGCATGGCGTGCTCGGCTTTGATCTTGCCGTCGGAGGTGGCCTTGGCGGCGCGCTCTACCTTGGTGAAGCGCTTCTCGACGGTGTCGAGGTCGGCGAGCAGGAGTTCGGTGTTGATGATGTCAATGTCGTGGAGCGGGTTGACGCCGCCAGCGACGTGGACGACCTCGGGGTCATCGAAGCAGCGGACCACGTGGCAGATGGCGTCGGTGGCGCGGATGTGGCCGAGGAACTGGTTGCCGAGACCCTCCCCCTTTGAAGCGCCCTCGACGAGGCCGGCGATATCGATGAACTCCATCGTCGTCGGCACGAGCGACTTGGGCTTGATAAGGGCGGCAATCTTGCCGAGCCGGAGGTCAGGGACGGGGACCACGCCGGTGTTGGGCTCGATGGTGCAGAAGGGGTAGTTGGCGGCCTGAGCCTTGGCGGAGGTGAGGGCGTTGAAGATGGTGGATTTGCCGACGTTTGGGAGGCCGACGATTCCGCAGTTCAGGGGCATTTGGTTTCAGGGTCCTTAGGAAGTCGATGCGACGGGGAGATCTCGGGGGCAATCCCCGCCCGTACTCTTTGTGCAAACTCTTCAAACGCAGACGATAGGCGCGTACCTGGAGGTCGGACAACCGATCTCCCACACGGGTTTCAACTCAAACGTCTGACGCTTACTCCTATTCTACCGAGTTGGGGAGAAGGTTGAGCCAGGAGGCTGTGGGACGTGGGATGGGCGTTGACTAGCGAAACACCAGCGGAGAAAGGACGCCGTAGAGGCAGTCGAATTCAACCCTCGCTTGAGCATTTCCATCGGGCGCAACTGCTACCCCACCTGGCTACATGAGAAAGTGGGATGTTGGAACCGATCTTGTTACGCTTGGGGGAGCAGCGAACTGACGGCCTATCCTTTCGTCGAAGGGTTTACCCGCAAATCCATTGCTTGAAGATCCTGCGATTCACGTGCTGGTTATCCCACCATCGAGGACTCGACACAAAACGGGGCAGGGTGGGGAACCCGTTATCACCGCCGGAGACGCAATGACAAACGCCCACGATACCACGCTCGAACACTCCAGGCCTGCTCCGGCCGCAGCCGACCCGCTGCTCGCCTGGCGCCCCCATTTCCCCATCCTCGAGGGCACCACCTACATGGTCAGCCACTCCCTTGGCGCCATGCCCCGCGAGGCCGTCGCCTCCCTCCACGAGTTCACCCACACCTGGGCCACCCGCGGCGTCCGCGCCTGGGAAGAGGGCTGGTGGGAGATGCCCGTCACCGTCGGCAACCTCATCGCCTCCATCATCGGTGCCGGCACGGGCGAAGTCGCGATGCATCAAAACGTCTCTATCTGCCAGAACATCGTCACCAGCTGCTTCAGCTGGTCCGGCCCCCGAAACAAGATCGTCACCGACGGTCTTAACTTCCCTTCAAACGACTACATCTACCATGGCCTCGCCCGGGAGGGTGCACGCGTCATCAGCGTCCCGTCCCCAGACGGCATGACCCTCCCCCTGGACCACCTCCTTGCCGCCATCGACGAACAAACTCAACTCGTCAGCGTCTCCCATGTCGCCTTCCGCAGCTCCTATGTGCAAGACCTCGCCGCCATCACCGAGCGCGCGCACGCCGTCGGTGCCCTGGTCATCGCCGACCTCTACCAATCCGCCGGCATCCTCCCCGTCGACGTCCGCGCCCTCAACCTGGATTTCGCCACCGGCGGTTCCGTCAAGTGGCTCATCGGCGGCCCCGGCGCCGGATACCTCTACGTCCGCCGCGACCTCTGGCCTACCCTCCATCCGGCCGCGACCGGCTGGCAGGCCCACCGCACCCCCTTCGACTTCGAGGGCGGCCCCATCGACTTCGCCGACGACGCCTTCCGCTTTCTCAACGGCACCCCCAACATCCCCGCCCTCTATTCGGCAAAGGCCGGCTTTGAAATCGTTAACCAGATCGGCGTTGGAGCCATTCGCGCCAAGTCGCAGCGCCAGACTCAACAGCTCATCGCTCTCGCCGACGAAGCCGGGATCGGAGGAAAGCTGGTCCGCTCCGTCCGCGATCCCGCTCAGCGTGGCGGCGTCATCATCCTCGATATCCCAAACGGCAAAGACGTCACGCGCGATCTCATCCGCCGCGAGGTCATTGTCGACTTCCGCCCCGGTGCCGGAATCCGCATCGCCCCCCACTTCTACACCAGCGACGACGAACTCGCCCACACCATCGACGAAATCCGCTCCGTTACTCAGCTCTCAAGGGACCAGCTCGCCGGCGCATCTTCTACGCCGACGGCCATCTCCAGTTCCTGATCTCCGGCTTGTCGATCCCCTCCGTGTAGGCGTACTGGATGCTTTCGATGATCTGGCCCTTCAACCACTCTTTCAGAGTCGCCCCGGCGGCCTGCAGCCGCGGAACGCGATCGATCACATCCGTCGCTAGCGTGAATCGGTCGACCTGATTGCGAATCGCGAGCTCGAGCGGCGTGTTGATATTGCCCTTCTCCTTGTATCCGCGCACATGGATATTCGCGTGGTTCGTCCGCCGGTAGGTGAACTTGTGAATCAGCCAGGGGTACCCGTGAAAGTTGAAGATAACCGGCTTGTCCTTGGTGAAGAGTGAATCGAAGTCACGCTCCGAGAGCCCGTGTGGATGTTCCGTACTCGGCTGAAGCCGGTACAGGTCCACCACATTGACGAACCGGATCTTCAGATCCGGTAGGTGCTCCCGAAGGATAGCGACGGCAGCCAGCGCCTCCTGAGTCAAAATGTCACCCGCGCTCGCCACCACCACATCCGGCTCCATGCCGGCATCGTTGCTCGCCCACTCCCAGATCCCAATCCCCTTTGTGCAATGGATGACCGCAGCCTCCATATCGAGATAGGCCAGATGCGGCTGCTTATCCGAGACGATCACGTTGACGTAGTTCTCGCTTCGAAGACAGTGGTCCGCCACACTCAGCAGGCAGTTCGCATCCGGTGGAAGATAGATGCGCGTCACGTCCGCGCTCTTGTTACTGACCACATCCAGAAAGCCCGGGTCCTCGTGCGAGAAGCCGTTGTGATCCTGACGCCATACAAGCGATGAGATAAGCAGGTTCAGCGAGGAGACGGGAGCGCGCCAGCGGATCTCCTCCTTCGACTTCTCCAGCCACTTCGCATGCTGGTTGTACATGGAATCGATAATGTGAACGAACGCCTCATAGGTGCTGAACAGCCCGTGCCGCCCGGTCAACAGGTAGCCCTCAAGCCAGCCCTCGAGCGTGTGCTCGCTCAGCATCTCCATCACCCGGCCGTCGGGAGCGATGTCCGTGCCGTCCGCGTCCTCCGGCTTGATCATAGCGAGCCATGTCTTCAGGCTCGCGTCGTAGATATCCTGCAGGCGATTGGACGCATTCTCGTCCGGGCTGAAAACACGGAAGCTGGTCATATTTCGCCGCATCACATCGCGTAGAAACTTGCCCATGGTCTCAGTTGGCGAAACCTCCGTCGATCCGGGAGACTCGACCGGAAAAGCATAACTGCGGAAGTCCGGCAGATCGAGCGCCTTGCGCAGCCTCCCTCCGTTGGCGTGGGGATTGGCGCTCATGCGTCGCTCTCCAGACGGCGGCAGATCCAGCAGCTCGGATACAAGCGTTCCGTGCTCGTCAAAGAGCTCCTCGGGCCTGTAACTCCGCATCCATTGCTCAACGATCTGCAGGTGCTCCGGATTCGTCTTCACATCGAGCACCGGAACCTGATGCGCCCGCCAGAAGTTCTCCACCTTGTGCCCGTCCACCTCCTTCGGCCCGGTCCACCCCTTGGGCGATCGAAGGATGATCATCGGCCAGCGTGGCCGCTCCGGCTTGCCCGTGCTTCGCGCCTCGCTCTGGATGGCACGAATCTCCTGCACACAAAGCTCAACAGCCGAGGCCATCTGCTGATGCATCAGTTGCGGATCGTCACCCTCGACCACATGCGGCGTCCACCCATACCCCTTGAACAGATCCTCGAGTTCCTCGGGAGAGATCCGCGCCAGCAGCGTGGGATTGGCGATCTTGTAACCGTTCAAGTGCAGGATGGGCAGCACCGCCCCATCCCGGATTGGGTTGAGAAACTTGTTCGAATGCCATGACGTCGCCAGCGGTCCCGTCTCCGCCTCCCCGTCGCCAATCACCGCACTCACAATCAAATCCGGATTGTCGAACGCTGCTCCGAATGCGTGCGACAGACTGTATCCAAGCTCGCCGCCCTCATGGATCGACCCGGGAACCTCCGGCGTGCAATGGCTCCCGAGCTGACCGGGAAAGGAGAAGGCGCGAAAGAGTCTGAGCAGACCCGCCTCATCCCGGCTCTTCTCCGGATAAATCTCCGAATACGTGCCTTCGAGGTAGCAGTTCGAGATCACCGCCGGCGCTCCATGCCCCGGACCGCAGATATAGATCATGTCAAGGTCGTACTTCCGAATCACGCGATTCAGATGAACCCACGTGAAGGTCTGTCCTGGGTCGGAACCCCAGTGACCCAGCAGCCGGTTCTTGAAGTGCTCCGGCCGGAGCGGCTCCCGCAGCAGAGGGTTGTCACGGAGATAGATCATGCCCGCGCAAAGGTAATTGCAGGCCCGCCAGTACGCATCAATCCTGCGCAGCTCCTCTTCACTCAGGGATTGCGCGGGGGAGGTGGTTCGGCGTTCACTGCTCTGGGTGGAAGTCATAGGGATCGCGCTCCTTCGTTGACGTAAGCTTGTCACACTTTGGTGTTCAGGGTGTGAGAGCTGTCGAGCATTCCGGGCAATAACGCACTCATCCGAACCCGATAGTCTGACACCGATGCGGATCCTCCCGTGTCGAAGAAAGCAGGTCCTGCGCCGTGTCCGATCAAGCCATTCTCGTTATCAACACCGGATCCTCCTCTCTGAAATTCGGACTCTATGCCGAGCAGCACGGCCAGCAGCAGCCTCTGCTGGACGGATCGGCCGATGGCATAGGACGGAGCGGCGGCAGGTTCGAAGTCAGGGACGCCACCGCTCGTACGCTGCGATCCGAGAACCTCAGCTTTGCCTCGCAGAGCGACGCCCTTAAGCACGCGGCCCAGGCACTGGCGGAACTCTCCAACATCACACCCATCGCCGTTGGACACCGTGTCGTGCACGGGGGCCCACACCTGCTCACTCACCAGCTCATCACACCGGCCGTCATTGAGGAACTGCAGGCCTGCCTCCACTTCGCTCCGCTGCACATCCCGATCGCGATCGAGCTTATCCAACGCGCCGAGCAGGTCTACCCCGGCATCCCGCAGTTCGCCTGCTTCGACACCGCCTTTCACGCCACCATTCCGGAGGCGGCGTCAAGATTTGCAATCCCTCGCGATCTGTTCGCCGGAGGCATCCGCCGCTACGGCTTCCACGGGCTCTCCTATGAGTCCATCGTCGATCAACTCGGCAAGGATCTCCCCAGCCGAACCGTAGTCGCCCACCTCGGCAGCGGCGCCAGCCTCGCCGCCCTTAAAGACGGGAAATCGGTCGACACCAGCATGGGACTGACCCCCACGGGCGGCATCCCGATGGCCACCCGCACCGGCGACCTGGATCCCGGTGTGCTCCTCTACCTCCTGCGCGTGAAAGGGATGGATGCTGACTCTCTCGAAGATCTGCTGAACCACGACTCCGGCCTGAAAGCTCTCTCAGGCGGCAAGGCAGATATGCGCGATCTCGAAGTCGCAGCTGGAGACGGAGACCAGCAGGCTCAGTTGGCAATCGAAATCTTCTGCACGGCTATCCGCAAGGTCGTCGCCTCCTACACAGCCGTGCTCGGAGGTCTCGATCTGTTGGTCTTCTCCGGAGGAATCGGCGAGCACAGCGCCCAGGTGCGGAGCAGGGTCTGTCACGGCCTCGACTTCCTTGAGCTCTCGATCGACGATCGCCAGAACGAGGCCCATAGCCCCGTCATCTCAAGTGAGAAAAGCAGGGTCGGCATCCGGATCGTCCCCAGCCAGGAAGATCGCCAGATCGCTCGTCACTGCCGCTCCTTAGTGCAAAGCTCCTTGATGCAAGGCTCAAGGTTGCAAGGCTCGAGCTTACAAGCGTCGGAAAGCTGAGCGCCTTCATCATCCCTCACAGCTGCTTTCCAAACTCCTCCACCAGCACGCCGGCGTAACGATCCCACCGGAACGCCCGAGCCCGCCCCATCTCACTCGCCCTATGACGTGCCCCGCTGTCATTCAGCAGATCCAGCATCGCGTCCACATCATCCGCCGCCCGGTCCGGATCCAACAGCGCCGTCATGCCGGAGTTGGCTTGCTACAGCTTCCACTGTCCATCGATCACGCTACACTCCTCTCAGCAACAACACTTCGCAAGCCGCCCCATGCGCATCCTCACCCGATACATCCTCCGTGAAGTCGCCTCCCATGCCCTCCTCGGGGGCGTCCTTTTCACCTTCGTGCTCTTCATGCGCGACCTCGGCAAAATCCTCGAGCTTGTCGTCCGCGACTCCGCCTCACTCGCCGACGCCGCCCGCATCTTTCTCTACACCCTCCCGAACGCCCTCACCGTCACCATACCTATGGCGGTGCTCGTTGGTATCCTGCTCGGCCTTTCACGTCTCGCCGCGGACTCCGAGGTCACAGCCATGCGCGCCGCGGGCATGGGCGCGCTCGACTTCGTCCGCATCGTCTCCGTGATCTCCGCCTTCGCGCTCGGCCTCGGCCTCCTCAACTCGCTCTTTCTCGCCCCTCGCTCCGCCGCTGCTCTCCTCTCGCTTGAGGCATCGCTCAAATCCACCCAGGCCTCCTTTGAAGTCCAGCCCCGAGTCTTCTACGAAGACTTCAAGAACTACGTCCTCTACATCCAGGATGTCCGGCCTGCCTCCGGAGCCGCACTCTGGCACCACGTCTTCCTCGCAGATCTGTCCGAGCCCGGCGACCCTCGCGTCACCACTGCCGATGGGGCAATAGTGGTCAACGGATCCTCCGCCACCGGCGACCCCCAGACCATTCGACTTCACCTCATCAACGGCAGCCAGCACCAGACCTCCGCCAAGGATCCCAACCAGTACAACGTCTCTACCTTCGCCTCCACCGACCTCCCCATCGAGACGGGCGCACAGGAAGACACGCACGTCGGCCGCTCCGACACCCCCATCCTCGCCCTCTCACTCCCCGAACTCTTCCGCCGTAGCAATGCCCCTTCCACAACCAGTCACGCGGCCAACATCTACCGCATCGAGTTCAACAAGCGCTTCTCCTACCCCTTCGCCTGCCTCGTCCTCATGCTCGTCGGCGTTCCCCTTGGGCTCTCCTCCAAGCGCGGCGGCAAGTCCACCGGCTTCGTCCTCACCATCCTCCTCGTCTTCGTCTACTACTTCCTCTCGTCTATCGGCGTAGCCTTCGCCAAAACCGGCAAGCTCTCACCCTTTCTCGGCGTCTGGGGCGCTAACCTTATCTTCGCCGCCGCCGGCGCCTTTCTCCTGTATCAGCTCTCCCGTGGCGGCATCGCCCTCAGCGTCTTCGCTTCCACGGCGGATTCCCTGAAGCGTCTCTCGGCCCGCCTGCTCCCAGGACAGGACTCCGACCCCGATCGAAGCTCCACCTTCACCGCCGCGACCGTTCTCCGCAGCCTCCGATCCGCCTTCGGCCTCCGCTTCCCCCTCATCCTTGACGACTACGTCCTCCGCGAGTTCTCCACCAACCTCGCCCTTGTCCTCTCCAGCTTCGCCGTGCTCTTCGTCATCTTCACTTTTTTCGAGCTCATCGGCGACATCATCCGCAACCGAACACCCCTCGTCACCGTCGGCGACTACCTCCTCAACCTTCTCCCCTACATCCTCTACAACATCACTCCCCTCTGCGCGCTTGTCGCCGTTCTCATCACCTTCGGTTCGCTCAACCGCTCCTCTGAGCTCACAGCCATGAAAGCAACCGGCATCAGCCTCTACCGGGTCGTAATACCGGTCCTCGTGCTCTGCGCCGCCATCGCTGCCGGCCTCTTTGCCTTCGACCAGCTCTACCTCCCATCTGCCAACCGCCGCCAGGAGTCTCTCCGCGCCACCATCAAGGGCAAACCCGCACAGACCTTTCTTCGGCCCGATCGCAAATGGATCTTCGGCCAGACCAACACCCAGACCAGCAGCTCCATCGCGACCCAGCCAGATCCGCAGCCCTCGACGCCAGATGCCGCACGTCCGGGCAGCAGACGCGTTCACACCACCGACCCAGCCCGCATCTTCTACTACCAGTTCTTCGACGCGGACAAAAACGTCTTCGCCAATCTCACAGTCTTTGAGTTCGCCGCCGGCAGCTTCACCCTGGAGCGCCGGATCTTTGCCGCCTCCGCTCATTGGGATGACCACGCGAATCAGTGGATCTTCGAGAATGGCTGGCAGCGCACCTTCGCCGGCGAGACCACAGCTTCCTTCCAGCCCTTCACGCTCTCCACCTTTCCCGGGATCCGCGAGCAGCCCACCTACTTCAAAAAGGAAGACCGCCCGTCTCAAGAGATGAGCTACGGCGAGCTCTCCCGCTACATCACCGACCTCTCCCAATCCGGCTTCGACACCATGCGCCTCCGCGTGCAACTCAACCGCAAGCTCGCCTATCCCCTCGTCACTCTGGTCATGGCCGTCCTCGCCATTCCCTTCGCCCTTTCCATGGGCAAGCGCGGAGGCCTCGCCGGCATCGCCACCGCCATCGGCCTCGCCATCGCTTACTGGGTCGTCGCCGGTCTCTTTGAAGCCATGGGCAACGTCAATACCCTTCCCGCCATGCTCGCCGCCTGGTCTCCCGACCTCCTCTTCAGCATGGCCGGCGCCTACCTCCTCCTCCGGTCCCCCACGTAGCTCTAGCCTCAGCAGCTCACGGCACTCCCGCCCTCATTTCGTTTGTTCGAGAAGCCCGATAGACACACAGCCCCGACGCTCCAAACAGCCCCGTCCCGAACAGCAGCAGCGCCATCGGCTCTGGCATCTGCCGATCGAAACCCGGCGTTTGCACAGACCCCGCAACTTGCCTCTCGGACGCGCGGCCCTGGGCCTCGGCCGTCGTGCCGTCCGCCGACGTATACCGATCCTCAACTAGACTGCCGATCGGCAAACGGGTCGCCACAGCAAGCAATGTCGGCCGCATCTCCAGGGCGAGCGTCTTCGCCCCCGCGACTCTTCCCCCAGCGCCGCCCAGTAAAATCGCCGCCAAAATGTAACCTGTGCGCATGCATCCTCCCTCAATTGGCTGCCGCGAACGGATATAAAACTCCGCTCGCTGAGCCTTCCCCACAACCTATCGGCAGTGGCGCTCAAACCTTTAGCTCGCGTTGTTCGCACGCGCGTCCGCTCACGGCCCGCAAATTCCCCGCCAAAAACAAATCCAAAACCGCCTAAACTGGAGTAACGATGACCAGAACTCCAGTCGGGATCGCCTTCGCCACCCTCCTCGCCACCGCCGCCTTCGCACAAACCTCCACTACCCCCAGACGAACCGCCACACACCGCCCCTCTAAAGCAACCTCCTCCGCAGGGGAGAAGCCCGCGGCAGTGCCCGTCAACCCTGCCGATAATCCACCCAATGTGCCTCCCGTTGAAGGCTCTCCCAAGCCTCTCTACGCACTCCGCTATGTCGACTCCGTCGTCGGCACCGGCGATCTCGCCTCGCCCCGCAAGTGGTACAGCGTCCGCTACACCGGATGGCTCACCGACGGCACCAAGTTCGACTCCTCCGAAGACCACCCCGGCAAGCCCTTCGCCTTTCCCTACGGCGCACGCCGCGTCATCCTCGGCTGGGACACCGGCTTTGAAGGCATGCGCGTCGGTGGAAAGCGCCGCCTCTACATCCCCTACCAGCTCGCCTACGGAGAGGCCGGCCGCCCCGGCATCCCGCCCAAAGCCGACCTCATCTTCGACCTCGAACTCGTCGCCATCTCCGACACCGATCCAAACGCAGCCCCCGAGCCCACCGCCACCCAGCCGCCAGACAGCATCCCGACCACCCCCCCAGACACCCCCCCAGGCACCCCCCCAGACACCACCAAGCTCCCGGCCGACTCAGCCGATCCCACAAAACCCACATCCGCCAGCCCCCCTCCGTCATCCAATCCCCGGAAGCCGCAAACCACACCCCCACCACCGAAATAGGTCCCCGCCCTGAAATCGCCGAATCGCCTCCGACCGCTCGCACCGTACCTCAGGCGTTATTGGAAGAGTCTCGCCTGGGGCGGCGTCGCCGTCCTTCTCTACAACACCATCAAGGTCCTCCTCCCTCTCGTTATCGGCCACGCGATCGACGACATGCGTCACGGTCTCAACGAGACCAAGATCCTCCACCACGCCCTGCGCCTCATGGTCATCGCTGCCCTCTCCGCCCTCTTCCTCTACATCACTCGCCAGGTCATCATCGGCGCCTCTCGCGAGATCGAATTCGACCTCCGCAACGACCTCTTCCGCAATCTCGAACGCCAGTCGGCCGGCTTCTTCCACACCCACCGCACCGGCGACATCATGGCCCGCACCACCAACGACCTCGCCGCCGTCCGCCAACTCCTCGGCCCGGCCATCATGTACTCGGCCAACACCATAGTCTTCACCGCCGCCGCCCTTCCCTTCATGCTCCGCATCAGCCCGCGGCTCACCCTCTTCGCCTTCGTCCCCTTGCCCATCGCCTCCGTTCTCGTGCAGTACTTCGGTGCCCGCATCCACACCCGCTTCGAGCGCATCCAGGCCATGTTCTCCGACATCTCCGCCAAGGCCCAGGAGAACTTCTCCGGCGCCCGCCTGATCCGCGCCTTCGCCCAGGAAGAGGCCGAGATCGCCTCCTTCGAGACCGCCAATCTCGAGTACATCCGCCGCTCCCTCCACCTCGTCCGCCTCATGGCCATGCTCTGGCCCACCCTCGAATTCGTCCTCGGCCTCTCCCTCATGATCACCCTCTTCGTCGGCGGCCACGAGGTCCTGCTCCACCACATCACCGTCGGCCAGTTCACCAGCTTCAACGTCTACATGGTCCAGCTCACGTGGCCCATGATCGCCATCGGATGGGTCGTCAACCTCTTCCAGCGCGGCACCGCCTCCGTCGTTCGCATCGACGAGCTCCTCAAACAGCAGCCCGCCATCTCCGACGACGACCAACTCACCCTTTGTCATCCTGAGCAAAGCGAAGGACCCGCTTCTCTACCGCAAACCTCGCAACTCTCTCGGGCTGCTTCGCCACCGCAACCCTCTAAACCCCCTATCGCTCTTTGTCATCCTGAGCACAGCGAAGGACCCGCTTCTCTACCCAGGACTTCAACGCCCCCCGCCATCCAGGGCGCCATCACCTTCCAGCACCTCAACCTCTCCTACCTCCCCCACACCCCCGTCCTCCGCGACATCAACCTCCACATCCCCGCCGGCTCCTCCCTCGCCATCGTCGGCCCCACCGGCTCCGGCAAATCCACCCTCGTCTCGCTCATCCCCCGCCTCCACGACGCCCCCGCGGGCCAGGTCCTCATCGATGGCCAGCCCATCCGCTCCTTCACTCTTGACGAACTCCGCGCGAGCATCGGCTTCGTCCCCCAGGAGACCTTTCTCTTCTCCTCCACCATCGCCGAAAACATCGCCCTCGGCGTCGACCACGCCACCGGGCAGCAGATCGAAGACGCCGCCCGCACCGCCCACATCGCCACCGAGATCCTCGACTTCCCCGCCGGCTTCTCGACCGTCGTCGGCGAGCGCGGCGTCACCCTCTCCGGTGGCCAGAAACAGCGCACCGCCATCGCCCGCGCCCTCCTCCGCAATCCCCGCATCCTCATCCTCGACGACGCCCTCGCCTCGGTCGACACTTTTACCGAAGAGCAAATCCTCTCCGGCCTCCGAAAGGAGATGGTCGGCCGCACCACCATCCTCATCTCCCACCGCATCTCCACCGCCCGCAACGCCGACCAGATCGCCGTCCTCGTCGAAGGCCGCATCGTCGAGCTAGGCACCCACGACCAACTCATCACCCGCAACGGCTACTACACCTCCCTCGCCGAAAAACAACAGCTCGAAGAAGAGCTCTCCGTCACCGCCTAGATCTGTTGTGATTGATCAACACAAACGCGTTTCATGGGGAGTTTACAATTACGGGTTCGTTGGGACTAAGCTCTTCATCACTCGTCCATCTGAGCCGATGAAGTCGAGGCTAGCGTCTCCGTTTGCGGTCACCTGCATAACGATCCGTTTCCTTCCCATTGCGTCCATCAGCGCTACGGCAGATGTGCCGTTGTCTTGACGCCCCACCCACACTCTCCGGTTCATGTGCGTACTCTGGTCGCTCACTGCAAGTCCTGCAAACTGGTTGTCCTTATCCTCGACCCCAACCAATTGCACGATCTGACTAGCTCCATATTTGTCGAATGACCGGCTTCCCCCAGAGTTAATCACTTCACCCTTCTCATCGCGGTGACCGCCAAAGATCAATCCCCCATTTTCTGTTCCTTCGTCATTGAAGAACAGCATTCCCGCCTGGGGCCTATCGACTTTAGGGTTCTCGCGCCCTTTTATGATGACGCCGGGCATCTGATCATGATCGGCAATCACCATTGGCAGAGTCCCGTCCGGCTCCACAACATCAATGCGGTGAACTTGAATCTTGTCGAAGCTCTTAGTGGTTGGAGACTTCGCGCCTGTCAAGAGAACTACGAGGAACGCCGTGCTCAGGACAGCCGAGTAAACCGTTAGCACCTGCTGAAACCGGACCTTCATTCTCACCTCACAGAGTTTCAGACGAATATACGGCCTGCCGCACGAGAACACACCTTTTAGTGCTCACAAGTCGGCTTCTCGGAAGTAATCCGCAAAGAGTGGCCCAACGATGGGATGGCTCACTTCACCACCCCAAAGCACCTTCACGATCACCCGCTTCTTCCGCTGCCCATCAAGCTCCGCATAGAACACCCGCTGCCAAATTCGAAGATCAAGTTTGCCCGAGTTACCGACGACGTCGTCTCACGATGCAGCAGCAAGCCATCTGATGGACGTCTTTCTGCGACACGAGTCCTCATCTCCGGTATCGCTTCTGACGACACACTTCACCCACACGCACTCGAAACTTCATCTCGGCTTCGCGCCAAGCAGAATGGGGTCCGTCTCGACCAGCGTAAGCGACTTCACCATACCTTGCGTCCGGGTCTTGTACCTCATGAAGTGAGCACTCTGCAGATGCGCCTGGTACGCAGCCGAACTCCGATACGTCTCAAAAAGCCTGATCTGGTCCGGATGACCTTTGACCGACACGGCATACAAGGTCAACACTCCCGGCTCGACTCGAATCGAAGTCTCAATCTCCTCTCGGAGCGCGACTTTATAGTCTTGTAACTGAGCGGGATTAATCTCCAGCTCTGCCAATCGCACGATTCGGCCTTGGACCGGTTCTGTAGATGCGCGTCGACACACCCAGAACATACACGTGGCAATCACCGCTGAACCAAGCAATCGAAACTGTTTCGCTGTCATCGTCACCTCTTACCACCTCACTTCCCCACCCCGAGCACCTTCACAATCACCCGCTTCTTCCGCTGCCCATCAAACTCCGCATAGAACACCCTCTGCCACCTCCCCAGGTCGAGCTTCCCGCGAGTCACCGGCAGCGTCGTCTCATGGTGCAGCAGCAGCGCCTTCAAATGCGCATCCGCATTGTCCTCACCCGTCCGATGATGCTTGTACCCCGGCCAACGCGGAGCCAGCTTCTCCAGCCACACCCCGATATCCTCGATCAGCCCGTCCTCGTTGTCATTCACATAGATAGCCGCCGTAATATGCATCGGCGAAACAAAGCAAAGCCCATCCTCTACCCCGCTCCGCCGCACAATCTCCTCCACCTGCGGCGTCAGATGCACCATCTCGTACCGCTCCTCGGTCTTCATCTCCAGGTACTCCGTATGCGCCTTCATCTCGCCCATGTCTTCTCTCCCGGATCGCCCCGTCTCTCGTACGGTCGTCCAACTTTCTTATTCTCATCCCCGAGCTTCTATTGTCTTCCTAAGCCTTTTCTCGTCATCGTGAGCTTTTATTGTCATCCTGAACGCAGTGAAGGACCCGCTTCTCTACCTCACCTTCCCTTCCACAAGACGGCGCTCTCTTGCCTATCATCCTGAGCGGAGCGAAGAACCCGCTTCTCTACCGCACACTCTCCTTCCGATGCTCCTCGCCCTCAAGCCTCACAATAGATCCGTGACCGATATCCCAACCCTCTACGTCGCCACCACCAACCCCGGCAAGCTCCGCGACTTCGCCACCGTCAACACTCCCGGTGTAACCCTCCTCCCGCTCCCGGGCCTCGACGGCCTCCCCGAAGCTCCCGAGATCGAACCCACCTTCGAGGGCAACGCCATCTCGAAGGCCCTCCACTACTCCGCGCTCGCGCCCGGCCTCGTCGTCCTCGCCGACGACTCCGGCCTGGAGGTCGACTCCCTCAACGGCGCCCCCGGCGTCCGCTCCGCACGCTTCGCCGACGATCACAACTACCCCACCCGCCGCCTCTTGCCCGCGCATCCGCAGCGATATGTAGACCAGCGCAACAATCTCTGCCTCCTCGACGCTCTCGCCTCCACACGCGAAGACCACCGCCAGGCCCGCTACCTCTGCGCCCTCGCCGCCGTCCTCGACGGAGCTCTTTTATCGACCGCGACCGGCACCGTCGAAGGCGAGATCCTCGCCGTCCCCCGCGGTAACCGGGGCTTTGGCTTCGACCCCCTCTTCCTCCTCCCCGACACCGGCCTCACCATGGCCGAACTCGCCCTCGACCAACGCCACCGCTTCAGCCATAGAAGTCGTGCGCTCGCATCCCTTATGGCCAATCTGCAGCACCTTCCACTTTTCGCACAAACCTGACGATAACCGCACAGATCGGTAGGCCGTTCTTGACGAGCGTTTACGCACCACCGAATAATCAATCTGCCCGATCTTCTTCCATGGGTCGATCGAACTGTCCCGGGTTCCGTCTCAGGTAGGGAGTAGCAGAAGGAGCAGAAATGGCCGCAGCTGCACCCGTCGCACCGCCCGACAACTCCGCCAGCCGATCCCCCGCCTCGCAAAAGTCCCGCGGCGTTCAGCCCCTCCGCGCCGGGGAGGGCCACTCCTTTCTCTGGCGCAGGCTCCACTCCCTCTCCGGCATCATCCCCATCGGCGCCTTCCTCGTCGAGCACATCGTCTCCAACTTCGAGACCTGGAACGGCCCCCTCGCCTACGCCCAGCAGGTCAAATTCCTCAACGCCCTTCCCCTCGTCCGCTTCCTCGAGTGGACCTTTATCTTCCTCCCCCTCGCCTTCCACGCCCTCTACGGCGTCTGGATCTCCATCCGCGGCCGCGCCAACGTCAACGTCTACCCCTGGGCCGGCAACTGGATGTACCTCTCCCA
>JAABVA010000593.1_pt1 | contig 44751 bp, 53 predicted proteins | sample 5560331 | NCBI WGS metagenome assembly JAABVA01 (sample SAMN12812661, study PRJNA571458) | rock metagenome | isolation source: Antarctica rocks | place: Antarctica: Victoria Land, Mt New Zealand sud | collected 2016-01-07 | reverse complement strand
TTATTTTCGGTTAACGCATCTTGATTCTTCTCTTTGAAGTCTAGAAATGCCTCCCGACTGAAGCGTGATGGCGAGAGAGACGCTCGAGGCATTGCCAATCTCATGTGTATTTCTTCCCAGTTATGCGGTTCTTGTACGTTCCTAACACCACCATATTCATCAGGATAGACACCATGATCAATGAGATGCTGTTCAAAGTTGCGTTTATATGCAGAGCTTTTCCTCGTCGTGGAGGATGTATCCGATTCTTTTCCGGTCTTGGCTCGTTTCCTGGAGCCTGATTGACTGGAATTCATTGTTGGGCTAGAAGGAACTGATGCTTCGGGATCCGGATACTGGGTTCTGTCAGAAGGGCCATCTGAAAAGGATTGTATTGAACTTACACCTCGGATGTCACCAAGGCTTGGTCCGCCGTGTCTGGCAAAGCGTTTCAGCTTCGCAAAGTCGATGTTTTCCTTGCCAGTCCGATGAGGTGGTACTGGGGCAGCAGGCCAGATTGTCCTTCGATCAAATTCCCGGAGAGCGCGGTGAGTGAGCCACTGCCGTGAGAGGTTGTCCCAAAAGGAACTGGGCGTCTGGTGTCGATGGTGATCTTCGAGCTTTTGTCTTTTAGCGGTGGGCTGCGGCGACAAGTTAGTCTCAGACTCCGCTTCGCTCAACTGTCGCTTTCGATTGTGAGGTACGGAAGCTCTCGCCGAAGGCATTGGACCTTGATCTTTGCGAACGATGCAAGTTAAATAAATGATAAAGAACAAGCAGATAGAAGGGTGGGAGATGCGCGCGTCTGCGGAAATCACGCTAGTGTTTTTGAGTCATTTCGGATTGCGGGGTTGACAGCCAATCGATGGAATGACTGCTGCCTGGAAAATGCAACTAAATAAATTTGTGTGCGCATTAGCATTTATGCATTGTCCCATCAAATGAAGGTGGTGTGAGCAGGTTCTATTAAGAGCATTCGGATAACCGAGAGTGGCTTCAGCGTATATGACTGAAGGGAAAAAAATTCCTGGAATTTGCTATTCGTCTAATTAGAGACCTGCGTCTCATTGGATCCTTCCTCTTTAGTTGACGGCCCACGTGCAACCCATCCCAAAATTCAGGAATCAGGACTTGCTCGTACTGCAACAAGCAAAATTTATTCGGATACGACGGATTCGTCTTCCTCGTCAGAGTCTCCTTTTTTTAGATACAAATTCTCGAACAAGAAGTCATCCAACCTCAAGCGATGGGACAGTTTTGGTTGTTTGGCACGTAAATCCGTAATATCGACGACCAATGGTAACTTCACACAGCTTGGCCTCCATATAGTTGTATCGGGTGTCCAAGTCGATGTCAAACGGCTTGAATCCTCGAAAGAGTAGAGACGCCAAGCCGGATCACCGTGACCCTCATGACACATCTCTTCAATCCCATGCAGGAGACGGCAGGTGATCTCATTGCAGAGCCCTAAAGTATGATCAGAACAAGAAGCCAAAGAGAGATTGGGGGCCGTAGACAGTGAAGGAAAATCTTGAGTAATTCGTCTGTAAGCCTCCAACCGTGCTTTGTTTGTTAGATGAAGCTGGAAATGATAGTACCCGGCCCAATTCTCGGTCAAAACATCACGAACTCTCTGGAAAAGCTCCAAGCTGCCAATGTGATGTACGTGCTTTCTGCAAAGGCCGGCACTTTGGATGGGAATGCACGCAAGTACGCTGGGCACATCTATTGCAGTGTCGACTTTTTGAAGAGAAGGAAGCCTCAAAAGTGTCTTTATAGCGCTTCTGAAGTTTGATAAGGTGAAGGCGTACTTGCGGGCCCGTCGCTGTGGGCTTACGACCTCAAGGTAGATCTTGCGAATGTTTCCAAATGCCACGCTGTTCAGCGACCCGGCAGTCCATGGACGCAGCTTGATCGTATTCAACTTCCAAAACGAGCTGGAAACTTCTCGACGAATCTGGCAATTGACACCCAACAGTGAGGTCCAAGCAGAATGCACGTCTCTAATCTGCAGTGCCCGCCCTTTCCCCATAGTCGTTGTTCGCCTTTCGACAGTGATATGGTTGTCAACGTCGGTGTTAAGACCATCCAAATAGAAATGATAAACCTTATAACATATCTTGGCCGCTTCTAGTTGGTCTCTCCCACGCAAACATGTGATAACGTCGACGGGGTCGAACTCCAGAGGATTGCGCAGAATGTGGTCATCAGCACAATCTTACAGGGATCGAGGCAGAGTATATGGTGTTATTAAAGCTGGTAGTGTCAAAATGATAGTGGTGGAACACTTATTGAATTAGCTATCCAGGAGAAGTTTACTAAGTAGGTGTGGTCACATGACGGTCGGGCGCACTATACCCATAAGGAGTTAGCGCGGTGCTACGGGACGTCCCGTTCCGAGCCTTAGTACATGACTATTCGACAGGTAGATGGCTTGCGGATGCAGCCGATCAAATGTTCCCGAATTGAAGCTCGCTACCGTGCACTGGTCGATCTGGTATGATCCGTTGACAGTGACCTTTTCGACAGGGCCTTCACAGATATACAAAACGCCCGATTTTGCTCGCGGAGCAAGTCCTCATTGAATTCGGGTTGCATGTTGGTGGTATTGTGAAAGAACTTCTGCGTATTCTTGTGATCCAGACACCATCAATAGGCCAACACCTCTAACCGTTGCTCTGGCTCCTCTGATCATCACCTGATTCATGTTCAAGCTAATAATGCATTAGAAGCAGTGTCAGGATTAGGCCTTAAGGGGAGGGAGGGTGGTATGTAGAAGTGGATTGTGCAGGGAAGCCAAAAATGGATGCTGGAGGGGGAGCTAAAAAGGGATGGCGAGGTGGAGCCAGAAATGGATGATGGAGAGGGGGCAGAAGTGGATGCTTGCTTAGTTGAACAAGTCCCGCTGCCTGTCATGACCATATCACGGTCGCGTTCGATTTTGAAACGTGAGCCACGTTTTGAGGGGTCCCTTGAAAGGCACATGATCAAGGAGACAGGGCCCATGTGTGAAAGGTGGATTGTGGGGGTTTGACCCGCGCCGACATTAGTGTCTCTCCCATTACCGAATAGCAATCGGCCTGTACTTTAATTGAGAAGGGCTTGCGATTGAACGCCTGGGCTGTGCACCGCTAAGCCTCTCTTATTTGACGCAGGCTTCGAAGAGGTCGTAGTGGGTCTAGTAGGATAAGAATAGCTGAAAAGACATGAAAGGATGAAATAGAAACGGGGACCAGAAAGATATGTTGGAGCCTAAGAGGATGCTGAGGCTCGAGCCAGAAGTGGATGCTCGTGCTAGGATTGGATGCTTGGGCCAGAACTGGATGCCCTGCGAGAGCAAGGATTGAATAATACGACCAAAAGGCGAAGACTACCAAGGAACGGATTGGTCCGGACAGCTGTATTCTCTGGGAGAGACGCATGTAGAGTCAAAGCTGTAGAAACCTACTCCGCGACTTGCTTCTACAAGTCCGATATGGCGCAATCCACCAGCACGTCGCAATCGCATCCACCATGCCCAGGTCACCCACTACGCCCGAATCTTGGGCTCAACGCGAGTAGAGGACCGAGACCCGCGACAGAACGCAGAAAGACGAACCGTCCCCGAAGAAAATGGCAGGCTACTCAGGATAAGGAAATTCAAAAAGGGAAGGAGCTCCGCGTCCAAAATTGGGCGAAGCGGCGCGGACGCCTCGACGAACTATCTGCCTTGGACCCGGAAGTCTTGAAAGCACTAGACATAAAAGAATGCATACTGGAGGTGCAGGGCATATTGTTAGGAAAGCTCGCTGCCGAAGAGAATCGCCTGAAGGGACTAGCAGAGATACCAAGCCCGCCGATGGCAAACTTTGACGACCGAGTTCGAGAGCTAGAAGAAGTGATACGATCCATGCAGTATTGAGTGTCTCGATCAAGCTTCGAACTTGGGAATGTGGAATGAGGAGAGCAGGGTTTTAGCTGTGGCGGTAATCGTCCCGAATGAATGGGTCAAATATTGGCGCAAGACGTTGCGAGACCGTGAGAACTGCATCGTCTCACCCGGACGAACCTATCCGAATCTAGTGTTTGGAGCGGTGGAGTTGAACCGCTCAACGTGTTGTTGCACCCTAGATAGCAACCACAGAGCCATTCCTTGGGTCCGTGCTATACATTGACTTGCCGACGCACATATGGTTGATTGGACACAAGTTTCTGTTGACAGCAGCAAATCTATTTCAAAATTGAATGATAGCAAAGGACGTGAAGGCATATAAATAAGGTTTATAGAATTTGTTTCTTTCGTACCTGATCTTCCTTGGAGATGTCATCATTGGCAACTCTTTTTCTAGTGTTACCCTTCAATGATCTGGCGTTATCACCCAATTGCGAAGCAGATGCGGCGAGCTGTTGGGAAATACAAATTCTTCCTGCTGGAAATAGAAGAATGGCGTGTGTGCCATTTGCCATAGCAGCTTCAAAGCATTCCGAGGGGTGCAATGACCAAAGAGCCGTGTCGAATAGATATCGTCCCTCCCTTGCGTGTTTTTCTGCCGTGAGCTCCACCGAAGAGGAAAGAGATGGACTAAAAAAGTATTCTTCCATCGTAATCCAATCTTCTCCGTCGCGAAAGATGAATTTGAACCGTTCTTGAAGGGGTTCGTCCTTTTCTGTAGCTTCCATGGGCGCTGAAGTGATTGCCCGAAGAGGAGTTTCCTCAAACGGGACCCTTTCCTCGACTGGGTCTTCTTCGGGCGGGACCTCGTCTGAATAAAAACTTGATGAAATTATAGAAGGCGCCACAGAACCCCATTCTCCCTCGCCGCCATACGTCACCGGCTCTTCGATGTCGTCCATCAATTGAGGTTCCTGATTCCCCTGAACGCTCTGTGAGCGGGGCGGACTTTCAAACAGATGGCTTGTCTCTCCCAGCTGCTCCACACAATTTTGCCATTCGCCTGTTTCCACTGTGTTTATGCCTTGGTACTCATTGGTCTCCACTTGTCCACGGTCTCGATCCTCTCGCATTTCCTCCACGTGTGGTTGATCTTGGGATGGGTATGCTTGGTGTACGTCTTCTCGCCTTGGGGCTCGATCTTGGTCTTGATCACCGGATACTCGTCTGCCAAAGTAAGCCAGGTAAACAGACCTCCTCACGAAAACGGGTTGAATACCGCTCCCTTGGCTTTTATCTGTGCTGTGCATGTTATCGAGGAAAAGAAACTCCTTGCTCTGCTCATAAGCCAGATCAAAGGGACATGCACATCTTCTCTCCAGGTCCTCTCCAGGTCCATCTACGACGAAAGTAGGCTTCGATTGCCCGGACGGTAAGCGTACGTCTGCATGACCGGAATATTTCGCCTTCAAATCGCTGATCTTCGCTGACCTGAATCCTAGCCGCTCCGCCAATTCGGCAAGTCCATACAGTACGGATTTATTGGGATCCTTCGTCTGAATCTTTCTCTCCTTCGGTTTGGGCTCCAACTTCGTGGACCCCGGCGACAACTCACGAACGTGTCGCATGACGTAGAGAAATACTTCTCGGTAGTGTAGAACCACGCGGTCTTGCGGGTTGCTAGATCTGAAAGTGAAGACCGATTCCGCTTCTTGGACGATGCATTTGCCTCTTTTCTGATTCGTTTCGGAGAAGCTTCGTGCCATGGCCGTATACAGAGTTCCCCTGGAAGGTACCGTGATCAGGCTCTTCACACAATTTGCGCACGCTTCGATATACTTGAAGTCTTCGAAGAAAGTCCAAAGAGTGGGAATGAGACCCTCCCATGCCTGCAACCTCGCCCAGATCTCCATGCGACGGTACATGTCGAAGGCGCCGAATATTTCCCCCTTTTTCAGTTGACGAAACAAAGTCATAGTATCGGATGTCGATGTGCCCGGTGCTTTGAGTTCCAGCGCCTTCACCGTGATGTGATCCACCTTCCGCATATCGCGCTTGTCGTGTTGGAACAGGCGGGTCCAGAATGTCCTGACGTGGTCGAGGTAGTGAAACATCTCCTGCAGCCTGACAGTCCAGTGAGCTCCAACAGCATAAGACGGGTGGCCTACCTCGTCGCATTTCAAACCGATCATGTACTTCGTCACGCCCAGCCGCATCCCATCCCACCACAGACCCGGAATATCCAACAGAGCGTCGAAGGCCGCCGTAAAATCGTCCCTTCGCAGTAGTCTTTTCATCTCCTGTCTTTTATTCTCCGTCAGACACGCCCACCATCGAGCCGCTGCGAGCGGCTTGAGGCAGTGTTGACGGATCTTGCGGTATATTTCACCGTCGGTTGGTTTCTTCTCATTAGACAATTGCTCGGTCAGGAAGGTCCTCAGATCGTCATTTATATCTGGAGGCATCAGTGAGGGACGTTCTGCTCAGTCAAGGATCAGCCCATCATACCAGCCAGGTACAGATTCACGGTCCACCAAAGTTGGGGAGGCACCATCTCCCTCCCCGCTTGAACCCGATGCCGACCGTGGAGACATTCAAGCCGAAACCCGGAAGGAAATCGCAGTTCAGGCCATTCAGTCTGTGCATTGCCGAGCAACAGGTCGGGGGAGATTCCGGCAGAGTGGATGGCGAGGTCCAAGTGTTCTCGGTCGATCATGGCAGGCACGTGATGGCGGCTATCTTGTTGAAAGCAGCCTTCCCCTTCGAAAATTGACACCAATTTCTTCACGTTGGATTTGTCGAGCACTTCGGGTTCGCCCGTCGAGAAATCCAAGTGTTCGAGCCTGATTCGTGCCGAGCCTCTATATTTGATGTGCTTCTCTCGCTCTAGGCTTTCTTCTTGATCTTGCACTCGAGTACGTTGCATCGTGAGAGTATCGTTGGATGGCCAGCATGACAAGCCTCGTCCACAAAAGGGAAGCTTCAGCATTGAGAGATTATCAATGACACTTTATGACCAGGTCTGAGAAGGATCGAACCAGCCAGGAATTGGGGTGGCCAATGCCTCGTGAGAGATGGGCACACCGCCGTAATTGACGACCCAAGACGCCAAAAGTGGATGCCATCTTGACCACTAAATGGTACTCTGCTGCGCTTTAAATAGAACAGTATGTCCTTCGATCTTCCACCGTATTCCAAATACTTCCCCTGCACCCTTCACTACGTACTTTCCGTCCCCGTGCTTTACGCCCTTCCTACTCATTCTTCGTTTGTTGGTCACTAACGACATTCCGTCGCGCGATATCTAGAATGGCTTCCCACTCCGTCAGGCCGCTTACGCAAATCGACCTAAAATCTCGTGGAGCCAACCCACTCCCTTCGGACGATGTGCCACCTGCCAGTGGCAATCCCTCACAATCTAGAAACACCCCAGACTCGTCGAACCCTCAGGACAATACCGCTGCGAAATCAAAAAGGAATAGGGCATACCCCGATAAAGATGGCGATAGACGTACCGCTAGCCTTGCGGACCGGAGACATTTGACTTCTACGAGGCCTGGCGTTGGGCAGGGTACTGGAAGGGCGAAGCCATCTCCCCCCAGCGACCTACATCCTTCCAGTCAACGTGGCCCTGCTGATAGAACGCCTAGAAAAGATGGCGCTACTGGCAGGTCGAACGGAAAGAAAAGACGCCCCGACGTTGTAGGCGCCGAGGATGCATCCTTATCCAAGTCCAGGCAACAGAATCTTCCAGCTTCAAATAAACCTGGGCTTTGGCAGGATGTGTCTTTTAGGGTGAAGGACGAATCCCCTTGGCGGACGTACGGCGAAGGCTATGATCTCAGGGTCGGTGGGCTTGTCACCGTGGCAAAGAAGAAACGTCCGGGTTCTAAAATGGCAGAAAGTGGTCCAGCTTCGGCAGTGGTCGCGATAAGAAAGCTCTCAGGCTCAAGCAGGAATGCCAACCTCTCCACACTTCTTCGGGTACAAGAGGAGTATTTCGTCAAATGCACCGAGGCTTACGAATTCGGAGCCGACCTTTACGTGGTTCTTGAACACATGCCAATTTCCCTGGTCCAAGTCGTCGCGGCACCCGTTCACCCGAGAGAGACTCACGTGGCAGCAATAGTCGGACAGGTAGAATTCCAGCCTGTTTCACCTAAACGCTGGCATTGACGAGTACAGGTGCTGAGTGCTATCAAGTTCCTCGAGTCCGAGAACCTGGTTCACGGCAATATCAGCTGTTCATCTGTCCTCTTGAATGATGATGGTCAGGTCAAAATCAGTATGCAGGAGCGCTGTACGGTCATGTTGAAAGAAACCGAAAGGGGGCATCCGGACGTGCAGGCTCTCGAAGACGTTATGATGCAATTGTTGGAAAAGCGTAAGAGAGGCGAAGCGAACGATCTACGTCGATGGTCCTCCACGGCCGAAGAGTTCTTGTCGAAGACTACATCTGCTTCCGCAGAAGAGCTTTTGCAAGTCAGTAAATTTGGCTCTCTCCAGATGACGATAACCCTAACTTTTGAAGCATGCTTTTCTTGATGATTGGAAGAAGGATGACCTCGTCTTGTTGGTATCAATCACCCAAGTCTCATCGCGCAGATTCTATACGGTGGACTGGTAAGCCATAATTTTCCTGCTTCCAGTGTGGTTCATTGACTTTCTATGTAACTCAATACTTTGTATCCTATCCTCGATTCGTTAGGCCACTTCACATGATTTTGCAGGCATTAATTATGAGCCGAAATATCGTCAAATCTATGGCGCAAATGGGCCATTGTCCTAAATATAGCTCAGAGTCTGTCTTTCCGGATGTCACAGCAGCAATTGTAGATGCCAAAGCACTCCGTTCCGCAGTCAGTTCTGGATGCCATGGAGCCATTTTCCACTCCCCCAACCAGCCAATTTTGGATTCCAGGTTTGTCCTCACCTCTAATGTCTCCGGGTATCCTTCATGATATAGTCAACCCTCGTTGCTTCCTCTCTTCCTCACATTTTTCGCGCCAGCTTTCCTTATCCGTTCTCATCGTATACTACCGGTTTATCATGGAGATCACTCAAATCTATGCTATCGTCGCAGGCGGCGTCTTCCTCCTTTTGATGTTCATGAAAGGTTTTCCATTCATCCAGCAAGTTCTCCAATCGCTCAACATTACCATATCTCGGTATCTCACCTACCCACTTGTCGTGCGACGTCATCGACTTTTGGGGCCGTGGAGTCCTGCCGACGTTCTGCTTCAGCTCTTGTATATATCACTCAACGTCTTCTGCGTCACCTTTCGCGTGACTTCTTTCGACGAAGCGGGAGACAGGGCAGGAACTCTTTCGATAATCAACATGGCGCCACTTTTCTTTGGTCTTCACCTGAGCTTCTTAGCGGATTTGTTAGGTCTGTCACTGTCCAACTACCGACGGATCCATCGCTCCGCGGGGATAATGTCTTTCGCACTCGTCGCGTTGCACATATTCGCCGCTGTCCATCACGACCCTACGTATTCCTTACGCGTGCCTGAGAATCTTTATTTGCTCATCGTAAGTCACATGGTCACTTCCGCAGACACGTCACTCACGGACTGGCAGGGTATAGCTTCTCTCAGCTTCTTGATGATAGTCTCATTACGCTTCATCCGCAAGCTTTCGTACGAATTCTTCCTCCGCACCCACCAAGCGTTAGCGTTCCTGAGCGGGTATGTGCTCTGGCGCCATCTGAGTTCTAAATCGTTCGTCAATCAGGTCTGTCTCTATGTCTCGGCTGGGATCTTCGGCTTCACATCCGTGGTTCAGCTCTTTGCCACTTTATATCGGAACAGCGTGTTTCGGGGACGCCTCCCACGAGCAGTGATCACCAATGTCGGTGGCGGATTCAAGATAAGCCTCACCGTCCATGGCAAATTGAAGGTCGACGCAGGACAGTACATCAACTTGTGGATACCATCGGTCAGTTTTTGGTCCTTCCTGCAAAGTCATCCGTTCATGGTAGCATCTTGCGAGGAAGGCGAGCAGACGACTCTGGACTTATTGGTCGACCCTCAGAAAGGGTTCACCTTCAAACTTCAGCGGCTTGCCAGGTACGAAAGCGGATCTGATCGGAGCGATTTCCGTCGGGCATTGTTCACTGGTCCGCATGGGGCCAGCGCTCCTCTGGGGGAATTTGAAAGAGTTCTCATGGTCGCTTCGGGATTTGGAATAGTCGCCCAATTGCCATACCTACGACAACTGATCCGAGGCTACAACGACTTCACCACCCGCACACGGCGGATTTGCTTGGTCTGGCAATTAGAGAACATCGGTAAGTGCGCAGGTCGTCATTGGCGGATTAGCCGCTAACGATGGCAGAGGATGGGGCACCGGCGCAAGAGTTTTTGAATCAAGCCTTGAAGGAAGATGCACTCGATGACAGCTACGTACGTAAATAGCAAATTTCATCCCGAGATTGGTGTCACTAACTCGTCTAGATCTTACGCATCTCCATCTACTACGCGTCCGGACATCTTGAGCATGGCTCCTTAAACGAGGGCCAACACCGTCGAGTCTCTGCTCATAAGGGGACGATGAATCTAGTTGATGTGTTACGAGCGGAAGTATTAAGAGAGTATAAATCGAATAAGTCAGACATGATGCTTACAACGATGGGAAAGAGAGGAGAAGATTGGGATGCAGACGCGCTTGTGGACGGAGTTCCTGGGCCTGGTGAAGCAAAGCTGGCATCCGTGGAGAAAAACTTGAGCCTGCCAGAGGAAAGGAAGAAGGGCGGTGAAATGCTTGTCATGGGTAAGGCTCCTTGCCCGGTCGACCATGATGACTTACTGATGGACACCGTAGTGTCTGGATCTCAGGGAATTCGTGATGATTTACGAAGGCTTGTGCGGGGCTACTTAGACGATGGGTTGAGTTTGTTGGAAATGGATTATCAACCAAATACATGATACGTTAGCGTTAGCTTCCATGAGATAAATCAAAGTATTCTACCCAGCCACGAATAGGGTTTTTCTTCGACTATGCAAGATCTTTTGGATGGTCAATGAATCGGCGCTACTGTAATTCGCTACAAAACTTCCGGTGAGTATGCTGATGGTGTGAACAACTTTTGGTGTGAACCACGCCTCGTGGTGTGGACCACTTTTGGTGTGCACCACAGCTGATGGTGTGAACCACGCCTCATGGGGTAGACCATTTTGGGTGTGCACCACAGCTGATGGTGTGAACCACGCCTCGTGGGGTAGACCATTTTGGGTGTACACCACTGCTGGTGGTGTGGACCATTTTTGGTGTACACCACAGCCCGCTACTAGTCACGTGATGAAAGCTCCTTGTGCGCCTCATCCTTCTTCAGCATCCAGTTCTTGCTCCCAGCATCCACTTCTGACTGTCTTATCTATTGCACCAATAAATAAAATTCGGGCTATATCAGCCACAAAAAGAAAGACCCGGAAAGCAGGGGACTGTTCTTGTCCAAAGAATTCCTAATCCGCACGAGATGTTTTCTTTGCATGCTGGCACGGATCTACCCCTCTAGACATGATCACGAAACATTTTTCCCCCTTCCACTTCTAGCCTCGCAGGTGAGCAGCGGCTGCTTTAAGGTGAGCCGGGGTGAGCGGCCCTGAGCCGTGCCTGAGCCGAGGTGAGCTCCCGCGGGGCAGTGCAGGGGCGCAGTAAGCTGGTGCCTAAAGAGCCCGGCTTCAATTGCCTTCTTCGAGGGTTTCAATTATTGCTGCCTAGATATCGCCTTTTGATCCCGGTTCAATCGGCTTTTGGTGTGGGAACTAGGCCCTTTCACTCAATTTATATTTTCAATCATTCCTTCACCTCTCTTATCCCATAAGTTGGACAGCGACTAGACAATGCTACTGTAATACCTATTAGTTACTTTTCGACTTTCGACGAGGACGAGATAATATCAAGTCATCACGTCAATACCGTTCTCCTTGCAGGTTTGCAAAACGTGCCGGCTTAGATGTCGGCATGCACTCGCCTCGTGCCTGGGAAACAAAAGTTGTCAAAATGGCCTCGAAACTAATTGGTCGTACCGGCCGTGTCTATGTGCGAGACCGGGTACTCCAAATTCATCCTAGAAAGCCAGAGCTCAATATTTACCTTGCGCAGTAAGTAGCATGATCCGTTCTCAATCCCTGGCCAGAAATCATGACTGATCCGGCGACAAATGGATCTAGTTGCGAGGACCGACCTTTCGTCTTGAAACCCGCTTCTCGGTCAATATTCGAGCTCTCACAGGAGCTCAGACATGAGTTCGAAAACAATTCTCGCATTCGAACGCATATTGACGAAATTGAAGGTGAAAGTGTTCTTGTCTACGAGTACTTTAAAGATAATCTACTTTCCTTGGTAAAGAACAACGCAGACCTTCCAGTCGAGGCAAGAAAGCTCATTCTACGAGAACTTGGACTGGGTTTAAACGACATTCACTCCAAAAACTGGATACACTTGGGTAAGGTACAGTGAACCCCATGATGTCGCTGATCCTGATTCAAGTCTCCAGATCTGAAGCCTAACAACGTCATGCTTGACTGGAGTCGTGACCAAACCGGCCAATTCAGGATAGAGCGAGTTGCCCTAGGCGATCTGGACTGCGCTTTGAAACTAGAGGGCGAAAAGCTTTTAGATCACAGAATTGGAAATGTCATGTGGCGTAGCCCGGAAGGACAAATAGGGAAGGGAGTCGGCAAATCATCAGAGGTGTTTTCTTTTGGACTTGTGGTGAGCGAGCTTGGCTTTAGCAAGAAGACTCTTGCTAAATGCCGATTCTAGTGTCTTTACACCATTACGGGCGTGGAAACGCTGCACCCAGAGTTCGAGCATCTCAAAGACGAGGGCACTGAGCCTGAGCAGGTGATTCTATACAGATTGCTCTCAATGTTTGGGCCAGTTCCATTCGAGCTGATTGCCCACGTCAACGATGAGTATTGGGGCGAATTATTGACGGCATTATCAGAAGTAGTAGCGGAGGAAGATCCGAGCGTGCGCTTCGCGCAATGGGAAGAAAAAGATTTTCCAAATCTCAACCTTGAGACCAAGAGAATGATCTTGAGAACGACGAACCTCGATCCGAAGATGAGGGCAACTATGGAACAGATTATGGAGGATCATTGGTGGAAATAATTTGCCAGCCATGTTACCGACCAACCAGCTGGTTTAAGACTTGGTATGCAGAAGAAAATTGTAATACTCCTCACTACTATAATGCGGTGGGATTTGGCAGAGGCAACTATATAGACGGATGATATGAGCTATTCCTCTCAATTCAACCCCCTAGAAAGTAATCAGTATTTTTCTCGATATAGTGATTTGCCTCTACTGACTTCGGAGGGTTATCTATACAGGATACCACTTCCCGTCCCACTCTACTTCCTTCGCCATCCGCTCAACCCTTGCCAAAGAACGTCCCTTCTAGCTCATTTATAGAGGTGTTTGGTTGTAATATGATTGCCTTCATTGTCTTCAAAAACGGTGGTGAAGTGATCCTTACTATCATTTTGGCTTGGGTGTTCTTTTTCTCTAAGTTATTGTCAGCATCTAATCTGTCTAGCTGTGGGTGGATCACTATGTCAGTTACGCTAAGGTAGCAGATGCAGCTTTCGCTGGTACGTCGGCCTTTTCAATGACTCTGCTGAAATCGTCCTTTACGCTCTGCGCCAGATAGGTGCGGGTCCAGGTCTCTGTTTGAGTTGCATACTTGAGAGCAAGATTCTTGCCATTCTTAGTAATCTGTTTGATCAAGGTACTGTTGACAACATTATTCGGCATTTCGATCACTATGATTTTATGTAAAGAGGCAGTAGACTTTGCTATATTAGGTAGTCTTGTGGTCTTTGAGGGTGAAATGAAGGAAGTCACTTTTCCAGTGGTGGATGGCTTCGCTTATATACAAAGCTTTGGCCCAATTTCGACTGCGCAGCAGGCAGTATTCTTCTGAACAAACGCTTCGTGGACGAGACACGGCTGGCGCTTCGTTGAAAAATGGAGCTGGTTAGGCCCCTATATGCAACTAGCAATTCTGCAACTAACCCGGCATTCAATCCCTGGCGAGAAGGGCTTGTCGAATTGTTATGCAATAACCTTGTCCCCAAAAGCTTGAATTAGCAAGGTGTGCATATTAGGCTGCGTTGAGGCTGCATTATGTGCCAAGACCGGCCCGAGTCGCCCCGAACGGGACAATGCATAAATGGTTGAGTCACATCTTCCATTAGTTACCCGCCCGCCCTAAATTTTATTGCCCCCAAAAGGCTAGGCCTGCAAACACTCCTACCTTATGGGTTGGCATTCTGGTGCAACACTCCACCACGGTAGATGAACTGCAGGTCTAATGTACCCAACGCTCCACGAATGGAGGACTTGTGATTAAAAGGGTTCACAAAGAGGTAGACGATAATATGTCACAGGCTTTAAGAGATGCTAAAGCAGGTTGTGATCGATAAATGAGCGAAGAGGCCGAGGAAAATATGGACCTTTGGATACTAGACAAGTACATCTTGATCCGTGCCACCTCAATCCAACCTGAGTTACCTATGTGCCACGCCGCCACTTCCAAACGCGGCCGGTAAGTCATGTTTAGATGTAACTCACATACACCTAATGTTCAGTGATTACGAGCGTAATCTGCTGCCGTCTTAATTGGAAACCTGTTATGCAAGTCTTTCAGCTCAGCAGCCTCATAGAACGATGTCGTTATCGCTTTGCTGATCTTAAATGACCTGTTTGATTCAATCTGGTGTTCGCTTCGGACGTTTGAGGTTTGCTTGGCTTGGGGCTCGTCCGTCTCTTTATCTCGACTGCTATTGCGAATATCTTTCCTTCGTTCTCCTTTCTCATCTTTCGTTGGTATACGAACCGCCCAATCAACACTCTCTTTCTTCGCGTGACTTATGTTTGGTCTAGTCCTTGTTTTAAGCGTATGAGATTTATCTGTAGTACCGTTTTGAACATTTTTTCTTTTCCTTTTCAGCTCATCTTTAGTCAGGAATTTGCCTCCCGGTCCTCTTGGTCTCCTCATTGCATGCTTGTGTCTACTCTCGTGAATGCGTGGCTTGCGAATTCCTGGCGTATATCCAGCCTTCTCGGCGAGTCGCTGTCTCGCCATTCGCCGTTTCAGAATCCGATCGAATTGTTTAGCGTTGACGTAAACAGGTGATTCCTCGGTAAGGCCGGAGGGCAAAAGAACGCCGCCATGTTGGAGCTTGAGATTCCCAAGAATGCCCTGCGGAAACGTACAAGCACGAGCGCTATCAGGGAAAGCGAAGAGAGTCGCAAAAGAGCTTGTGGGACGACAGAGGAGATGGCGCAGGGCAAGACCGGAGCTGGAGTTGGTCAAGGAGCAGAAGTTCCGGCCGAAGGAAAGGTAGATCATCCAAAAGTCGACAAGGAGCCAAAAGAGGAGAGAAAGCGAGTCGAAAGGAAGCCACACTAAAGGGTGCGATGGCTAGCAGGGGAGCAGAAATGCTGCAATTGTCCGCATAAGACCAGGTTTCGTACTGATGGAATCTGCGGCATCTGTGGGCACCGCCGGTGTGCCGAGTGCATGTTAGAGTAATTAACGCAAAAGTGCGTTGTGAGAAATACGCCTCCAGTATGATATTATCCTCGAAATCATCGTCCTTGCATTTATTCCCCCACTAGCATTTCCCCATGCTCCACCCTGTCGATCGTTGCCGTGGCGCAAGCCCATGACAGTCCGCTGTCACATTTTATTGCGTATCTCGAGAGGGTCATTTAATAAGTTATGCACTATACATATGAGATGGTAGTATAGACAAGGGAAGACCAATAAGTTCTGTCTGTACGAACACTTGAAGCCTAGACTTCATCTTCTCTTGCCTCGTCGTCTGCTTAAGCATTATCCGCCTTACTGTATTGGTCGGATTGCGCCGCAAATGCCACCCGACCTATCGCTCGCCGATCTCACAAACCCGTACATTTCCATCACGGCGTTCTCTCTTCAACACGTGCGTGCTCTTTTTCGCTGACTTCCGATCTGCTAGGGTTGTTTCAAGTCCTGTGCCATGATCATTCTGGTTCCCCTTTCTCTTGGGCCTTTTAAAGGGTCCAGATTTCTTAATGTGTCTGATGCAGCCTATTTCTACGTTCTTCGCCTTTCCAACCTTTCTCGCAGACTTCAACTTTAACGTGAAAGAACCGCATATATAATCGATGCGCAACAACTGGAAGGACGCGTTTCACATTGCTGAATTGATGGTCTAAAGAAACACTCCCACGTAGAAGGCTATGTATCTAGGCAACAATGTCATCTACAGTAGGATTCAAGCAAGTTCTGATCTTGAAGAGTGAGCTAACTCGGGAATTCGAGCTGCAGGAACTAAACAACCTCAATCGGATCAGAAACAACCAGCGGAGATCGAGAGCACGAAGGAAAGAGTACTTACAGGAGTTGGAAAGCAAACTACGAAAATACGAGAGCATGGGCGTGGAAGCATCGACGGAGATTCAAGCTTCTGCCAGGCTCGTAGTTAAGGAAAATAAACGTCTCCGGGCACTTTTACAATCTCGAGGCGTCGTGAGTCAGGAAATTGATAGGGCTATTGCGACGTCAAGTGTCGAAGCTCAGACTTCGTCGAGAGCGTCAATACTCGAGGCAAAGCTGAATACGAAGAAGCCTTGCACTGGGGATGTGTGCAAGACTGGCTCCAAGCCTCGCGGCGGCATCTGTAAACGATCGTTAACCTCAATGCCACTGATGACAACGGCTACAAATCCTGTCCCGCTGCCCGAGAGCTCTGTTCTGCAAAACCGACTAAGCAGCAGCTCTATAGCAACATCAGCATTCCCACCTATGGATCCGTCTTCGCATCTGATGGACCACTATGAGGAAGAGTCTCCGGACTTGAGTTTTGAAACATCTCCTGGTAATGATACTACTTCATGTGCTTTTGCCATTGATGTTATCACGAGGATGAGAGCCGATGTCAGCGCTGAAGATGTTAAGGCTGAGCTAGGATGCGGTAACGATGTCGAATGCAAGATCGACAACTCTACGTTTTTCGCCATAATGGATCGATACACTGGATGATTTCCATGGCACGGAAATAGATGAGCTGGGAGGCATTTTACTTCAACATTCCTCGTTTGCAAACCCACAACCTTTCCAATCTGGTCATCCTAGCTTTGTCTGCCCAGTGCCGACCGTCCATCCCATCCGTAACCTGTAGGTTGGAAAGGCACCACCTCACCGCTTCAATCATCGGCCATGTGAGAGTGCCTTCTGGGCTACCGCGTCATAGGGAATTCATTGGAGTTGGGGCTCGAAAACTGAAGCTGAAAATCCAGAAGTGGAGCGAAGAGATTCGCACTCACACAAAGCAGGTACTTTGACCAACTCGCCCTCCGCTCCTTCGACAAAGAGAACTTCTTCTCGTAGGCTGCCCTTATATTCCTGTGAGCATAGATCATGGTAGGCAGGAGATAGAATGAGATTTATGACGTTAGAAGTCTCACTTCTTTGTAGTGCATCAGCTGATCAATGAGTTCCTTCTCCTCCGGATAAATGTAGTTGTAATCATCTTCCAGCATCTGCAGAGCTGGCTGCCGCGACAAGCACCCCGTTTCGGAAGCGTGTCCGGGCGTAATCAGGAGAGAATGATAGTGCGAGGTCTTGTATCAATGACTTGAAGACGATCGTGAATCCGTGTAGAGATATGGCGAATAATAGCTATAGATTTTACCAAGGGGTCGTCGGAGACGGCGGGCCGGTCAATGAGGGGCGCCTTACCCAAAACAGGACGCGCCAAACCCACGCCAAAAAGGACGGGCATTTCACCAGGACCATTAATATTCCTCCGCTCCAGAACTAAAAATCCCCTTTATTATCAATGGACGACCCACAATCCTCGTGGTCTCTCCGCGAAAGACACATACTTGGCGCAAATCTGTGAAGATAAAGGCAAGACGTTCAGGACGGCTAGATAAGAGCGAAAGGAGTCAGGATACTGCTGCGAGTTCACAAATCTAGAGATAAGAGGTTGATGGCGAGATTATGATTCGCAGATAAATGGTCATAGACCTCTTGGAAACCTGGATAAGCAGCATATAGGCATATCGCTGTCTACATTCGATCTCACAATAGCAATTTAGCCGTATGCTGTTATACAAATTCGTATAACTTTTCAACAGCACACGTACATCAATGTTAACCTAATGTACAGTGACCATTGTCAGCAATCAAACGAGCGATTCCCCTATCTCTCCCAAAGAGTTGTGCTAATTGGACTGATTGAACAGAGCGAGAACACGATGTGACCGCCTACATGGATATGACCGATGGTCACGACCCATGCGATTCCTCAACCGCTCCGAGTACCTCCCCCGACCCATTCTACGAACAGCTCTTTTCATTGTATGAAAAGCAGATAACGCCTGTCCTACGAGAGTGAGAGCTAGTCCCACGGTACATTGGCTGCTCTGACTGCTGCGAAAACATGAGGCTGGAGCCATGACCCGTGGGGCTCAGGCGGCAAGAATGGGTGCTGGTGTATTCATGTTAATGCACGCCATCGAAGGGTGCTTGGGAGACTCACCGTCTTCAATCGAGGCAAGGGATGGCGTTGCGCTGCAACCAGGAAGTCTTTGATACCCAATTCGTCTCTCCACTTCTCCGGCTCCTTTAGGACTGCTGAACTGGGGTCCAGAGTACTTGTCGCCGGTTCCATGAGTTCGATCATGATGGACCCGATGCGCTTTATGTCGGCCAGGCCTTTCTCGGCTGAGAAAACCTTTCGCTCGAGAATCGACTCTGCTATGTTAGCTGGTAAATGGTCAGCCTTTCCGCTCGACCTCGAACGCTATGGAATTTACCGATCTTGATCTTTCCGTTTTGGTTCAGAAGGACGCTACTGCAGCTGAGTGTGCCATGATAAAGCGAAAGCTTTTCATGGATGTAGGAGAGGCCACCGACCAGCTGTCAGCTCCTTGTCAGTAATCACCAAATGGCTTCTATACAATCGCTTACCTCTTTTCAGATTGCCGCGATCTCGAAAGCCTGCAATGGACCTCCGGTCACTGCTACGATATGCCTTAAAGAGACGTCCATTTGTTCGTAAACTATCACAATCTCGTCGTCGCCTTCCAAAAACATGTCTTTGATGTTGACAAGATGGTCGCTCGTGAAATCCGGTACCCTATACACAGGGTCGCGATCGGCTCTTTTCACGCGTTTGATTGCCACAAACGCCCTATCTTTCATGTTGTCGCGGGCGATTACAGCCGGGCCAGCTTGATCTAGAGGCATAAATGTATGGTAGGATGTTCTGCTTTTACTGCGCACGACCTGCGTGAAATTGTGATTTTTGGCTGTCACTGCATGCGGCTTGCTTGAACTGAGTGACGCCGATTTCGACTCAGACACATGATGCTTTGGTTCGAGGTCTCGCTTTTGATGCGAGCTTGCTTGGGCCGGAACCTTTTTGACAATTCCCCTAGTCGCACGCTCGCGAGCTACTTTACCAGGCAGGATCAACGGCACCTCGCCGTCCATCAGCGTCAATCGATTAGACATAGTCGGTGGATACTCATTAGCCTCCATCATGTGGCGAGAACTGTCTTATAAGTCTTTCGAGCATCCACTTTAGGCTTTTCATTCGGGATCCACAAGTGGATGCCCTCAAGCATTCGAAAGTGAGCCGTGGTTTTAATGTACGTTGCATCCTCTTTTACAATTGCTTTCGTTCGTTCCCTCCGCGAAGAAACGACAGCCATACCACTTCATCCACCCCTGCGGCCTGACATGGACACCTCATCGGAGACTATAGATATCATGCTTTCACCCGACATGTCGGGAATCCATACCGCCGTGACCAAGTCACGAGACAGCGACGCAACTCCTCCAGCTCGCGCTGGCCGTCGACATGAACGGTGTCCAGAGACATTCCGAGCCGCAAGGAGCACGAAAACTGCTGACCGCCATGTGGCTTTTCAAGACACCATAGCGCAACGGCAAGCGATGATCCACCCACTCTTTCGTCAACGTCCTGAATCCGGCAGAGCAGGCAATATAGGTGCTCTGGATGATCGGATTGCACGGCATGGGGGGACAACCTCGTCTTATGAGGAGCTGCCTCACCGACTCAAAATATCTAAGAAACATCAACCAATGACACCATCAGAACGAGTGATGGAGCTCACAAAGACAAACGGCTTCTTGCTACAGGAGCTAGCATATCACAAAGACACCCGTGCGGCTGAGATGAGGTTTTTGGAGAAAGCCACCAAGCTCCGTTTAGACATGGAAGCCGCCCTGGCAGACTTCGATTGTGCCCTAAAGGAGAGATCGAAGGCTCGAGCAGATGCGGAATCGATTCTGTTGAACTACTGGGGCATCGACCTAGGCGACGGGAATATAGAAGACAGTGTTTTTTAGTATTTCCTGCTACGATAGGGACATCATGTTAAGCTTTGAAAAGTACGATCTTATAGGCTACATGTTGCATTCCACCAAGCGCACATATCACCAAAGCTGATTACCAAAGACTCCATACATAAAACCAGATCATCCACTTGGCCATGTAGTGTACTTGACTGCCTCAAAGTGACTTGGGGGTTGCGGATGACAACGCATATACTCTGCAGGAAGCCTGCTATTGTTGACTCTAAGTCTAATGTCTTGGAACAATTTACTGCAAAGACACCCTGCTGCTGACCATCCACTGATTGAACCTATATCCCTGTCTTACTTTTCCACACAGAGTTCCAGAAACGTCGTTTTTTCGGCAGGTTGATAGTCCAGTTCGAGCAAATTAACTTTGTCTAGCCGTGACCGCACAAGGTCCCGCAGTTCGTCTCGCACTTGTTCGTTTGCGGACACTAGCAAGTATGAGTCCATTGCCGGAGAATCTGGCTCCAAACTTACCCGTGACTAGCATGGACTCCTTCCCGTCCGCTGATCGAGGGACCAACTGGTCATCCATCAATTTTGATAGATCCATCGTCCCCCTTTTATAGGTGAGACGGCCGTGCTTACCCACCGTCATAGGGTCCTGTGCCAAATCTCCCGACTTATAATATGCTTCGATGTGGAATATCTGATTCCAGTCAGAAGGATACATCTCGTTTGTTCAGCCAAGGGTACTCACGTAACCATTAGTGTCGGTGTCTTCCTTCAGGACTCGGTCTATTAGTTCGCTTGCCGGTCTTCGATCATCTGACGCTCAGTCAACGCTTCATCTGCTGTCAGAATCGGGAGATTTACCAAAGCTCTGTAATTGCCAAATCAACCGTATTTCCCGCGTCCGGACTTGATAATTATTGAACCCGCGTACCAGCTCTTTCAAATACGGTAGTTGCGCGGCGATGCCAAATCCCGTGGCGATCATCAAGACCTTTCCGTAATCGCCAACAGAAATGCCCGTGCCGTGGGGTCCACTGACAATTGCCAGACGGAAATCAGACCTCTGAGGCTCGCCTTCGTAACATTCGTAACCGAACTTCGATGGCGTGGTGTTCTCAACACCTTCCTCAAGCGATCCCTGGTACGCTTCGGCACGGCCGGGACGTTTCAACTCAATTGGCTTGGACAATGTTTCCTGGGATTCGTGACTGTCAACGGCGGTGCTCCTACCCTCCCGCTCAACTGACTCGTACAATGTGTCCTGAGATTTACGATAGTCAACGGCAGTGTTGGCACGTTCCTCTACAACCTTGTCTGTTCCCTTCCCGGGGCGTTCCCTATAGTACTCGGCACAAGCATACAGCTTCTGCGTTAAGCCTTTCCTTGGTTCTATGAGGAGATCAAGACTAGTGACTCCTTCTTTGTTCCCCCACGAAGCGATTGTGAAAGGGTGACTTTGTAGAAAAGACCACAAGCTGATAGAAGGTATCCACACGTTCACGTACTGGCCAGCTCTGATGTCCAACGATCTTGGAATATCAATAGTTACCTAATGCTGCCACGGTGCTTCGATATCAGAGCTCGCGAATGGCCCCTACGGAAGCTAAAATTCCGGTATAGGACGACAACGCACTGCAGGACAGACGTGGCGAGAAAGATGCCAGTCGAAATGTACACGTACAGGCGTGGCAGCTTCGAGCCTGAGGTGGTGTGCTTCCAAAGAGCATAGCCAGCAACCAAGGCCGCAGCCTGATGACCGCGTAAGAAAGCTTCGTAGGAGGGTAATCGGAACAACCGCAGCGATTGGAGGATAAGGACACTGATAGCGATGAAAGCCTGGGGGGAACACGTTAGTCTCCGTATCACTTCCAGAGGAGTTTTAACTTTACTATGAATCCGAACAATTGACCGGAAACGCTGAACAGTTTCAGGTTTGGAACGCTGGCTACATTGATGACAGCGTGAAATAGACCGAGACAAACGGACATGGCTCCGGTCGAAGCATGAATCCGCCGGTAGTTGTGGATGGAGAGACCTAACATATCGCTGACGAAGCTCAGGTGATGGCCGAAGTACGAGGGTATCATGTTGATCAGTGACAAAATTCCCGTGCGATTACCTAGCTCTTTGACGGAGAACACTCCAAATATGCTACAGAATATGTTGACAGCCAGGTAAAGAAGGTGCAAGAGTACTTGAGCTCGAGTCCATGGCCCGAAGAAGCGATGCCGCCGCAGAACGTGGGGGTAAAGTAAATGCTTCACGAGCAACACGGTGTAGGGTCGAAAAAATCGGAGGAAAGAGGACGCGGCGCTTATCATCAGAACCAGGCCGAAGACAGCGCCAACGGTAATTGCGTATATCTGAGTGATGCCCATGACTTTCGGTGGTATCAATTAGAAGTTGAACATCATCATTGAAGATCAAGCCATGGCTACTGATTTGTACCTAACCGAAAGGCATCCAGATATGGTGGCATCCAATTCTGTCCTCATATCGGCGAAGCTTGCTATCCAGCTCCTTTGACACACACAGCCCGCTTTCAACATAACGAAAGTCCATTCATTGGTCAAAGCATCGTCGGCCGACGAAGCATCCAATATTGGATGCGGCATCCAATTGTGGCTCCGTCAAATGCTGACTCAAACCCTTGCGGCACGAGAACAACGCCACTTATATGCTACGTTAAATAGATTCGAGTGGGTTGCATGCATCCTCACATCTACTCCATGCCGATCCAACGAAGCAACCGACGTGTCGTACGTGAGAAGTTCCGGAAACGAAGTTCAAGCTGGTTTAGAAAAGGAAACGAGCTCGCGCAGGTGACAGGAGCAGATATTTACATAGTCATTCGCCAAGGCAACAAATACTATACCTACAAGTCGACCGATCGACCAGGATGGCCCCCGTCGGAGCAAGATATTGTAAGCCCCTCCGAATCGCCATGAAATAGATCGCTCATGAGTTGCATGTCAGATGAACCACAACCCACCCCCCTTCCGCCGAAGTCCCAAAGACTTTGAGGCAATGAATGAAGAGAGAGACGAAGACGACGAAGAAGAAGACGAAGAAGGAGAAGAGAGAACGCAAACAGAAGAGCCAGCGGTCAACGAATCTAAAGAAAGCCGTAGGCAGAAGACCAGCGAAAAGATCGTCGATCAGAAAATCAGGGTTTTCACTATCCCCAAACCTCCCATACTGCGGAGATCGCCAATCACGGAGGCTTTGCGTATGGATGGTAGATAGCTTCTGTAGCAAAACACGTTTAGAATTGTCCAGAAGTCCGGTCGAAGAACTTCAAAGTCATGCATGACCGCTCAAACGGATTTGGAACCACGTAATTTACGGCTGAGCGGGCTGTGATTCTGTGCCACGAGAAAGGTGGCGGTAAAATGGTTGAGCTAAACTGCAGTGGTCTACAGGATTCAATTGGCTTCTTCTCGCAATGAGAGCCGATTTGTAGTCCCAACTAAGTGACGTATCAGCTCCAGATCTTAGACGGAGGGTCTTCCTCGAATTAGAAAACATAGATACCGGAAGAATTTCGATCTGACTGGACTTTGATGAGGGAAAAGGCACGAGGTTGGTAGTCAAATTTGGCGACGTCTCTCAGCCGCACTATTTCATGCAACCTTAGGTGGCGCAGCCACACTTTATTTATGTCATGCTTTACCCCACATGCAGGCATCTGCGCCTTGCTGATGACATGCATTTTTCACCCTGATAACGGACATCTATGCCTGGCTAGGCTCGTGGACAGGGGAATCAAGTCTTTACCTTATACATAATCGTTGCACAGCCCCTCGACGAAACTTTCCCCGTGAATGTCATGAATGATTGGCATGACAACTGTTGTCTGGGTTCTATCTTCACTATGGTCTATCTATGGGAATATTCCAATCACACAGCCAAGGATGATGAGCAAGCCAACGTCTTCCTTCGAAACTTTCCTTGCCGACGCCTCTCCAGAGAATGGAGAAGGTGAGGCTTGCGCTGTCGGCCTCAGGCCACCGGTCGCCAAGAGACTGTTGTTCGATTGCTCCCAACCCGATGATTGACTTGCCGTTGGAGCTGAGCCAGTCAAACCCCGGTAGCCAGGCCAAGATGAGCCCGTTGGCGTAAAAGAGTCAATCTGGGTTGCGACCGACGGCCCTGCCTCTGATGGTTGACTGAATGCAGGCGTGGGCCTAATGTGACCACCAGATCCACTCGAGACGACTGCTGCCGTTGCTCTTCCTGGGGTAGTATTGGGTTCCGTACTAGAAGGCTTTCTGACACTGTTGACCGGCGCTTGTGCACTAGAATTGACGCTCGTTGAGTTCCATGATATATCGATCTCGATTTTAATCGTCTCCAGTGTTTCATCCGCACGACTGAGAAAAGGGTATATTAGCTTATTCGATACGAGGCCTGAATGCTCACATTGCAACGATGCACAGCATCAACAGCGTGAGGAGCTTTATTCTTTTCATGTTCGCGGTGCAGTGAGAAGGCGCATTGAGGAGCAACATGTTCTTTATTGATCACCCAATTCCCGCGTCTATTCTGGACTCCCAGGCGTCCATTATGGATGCCCGTCCAAGAAGCACATTTTGGATCGAGAAGCAGCCAGAATTGGTTACGCCGACAACCCAGCCAAAACTGGCGCCCATAGTACCAGTCGGCTGCTGCACTCTTGTCATTACCTATAAGTTCCCCCCTTGTGTTCACATGGTTCAATTAAGATAAACGCCATTCTGAGAGAGATTCAAAGGTCCTTCGGTTCAAAGTTATATTCGTCACCAGACAACCATTCGATCCGAAGCACATTCGCAACCAAACTCAGTTGACCTGATTACAAGACAAATCCATAGCCCTTGACTCTCTTACTCGACATTTTAAACCATGAGCTCATCAAGACCCCCTAACAACGGTAATCTTCAGTACCCAGCCCTCCCAGGCACATCGGGTACCTCAGCCGAAACCCCCAACGACGTTGCAGTCACGAACAGTAATGCACAGAGGTCGGTGAACGTTACTTCAGCCAGACGTCCCAACAATAATGCAAATGACACCTCCAATGATACCGCAGGTGGAAGTTCCAGTGATACTGCAAATCAAGAGTCCAGTCAAACTTCCGCTACTACGCGGCAGACAAGATCCTCTGGGCGAGGGGCGAAAGTCGCCCTCGAATCGCTTGGTCCAATAGACGAGTTGAGTCAAACACAACTACGCGAACAACAACAGTATGAAACCGATCGAATCAATAACGGTAGCCCGGATGAAGCGCTAGGGCAATTTCATCATGCAAACAAAGCTGCAATGACGCAAGTGTACAAGCAACTTTCCGCTCTGATCCATCCTGACAAGCAGCCTGAAGAATGGAAAGGAAAGGCCACGCAGGCGCAGCAAAGTAAGTTACGAAACATCAATCAAAAGCTGCCAAACTGACCATAATACAGAATTAAACAACGCCCGGAGTAACTTTAACATTTCTATCATCACACCAGACGTAGCAACAGAGAGACCTAAAAGATCACATAAATCGTTTTGGGAAACAACACCCTTCATAGGAAGTGTTCGCCGGCTGCAGATCGACCCCTCTAATGAGAGAGCGGTCGCTTTTATCGAAAAGGTCAATAGTGACATCGAAGCCCACAATACCGAAAAAGGCTATAATCCAAGCCGCGGAAAATTTCCTCTGAAGTATCTCCAAGACAAGTACCAAAATACACAGGCACTGAGGACGACTTATCAAAATACGACCGATCCTGAACAGAAGAAGGAGCTGGCCGCCATTTTTGAGACTCTTTGTGTCGCAACACAAGAATTCTGTGAGGAACGTGCCTTTCCTGAGACCTGGGCTTGGCAATATGCAGACATAAATAAGGAGCCTGCTTGGCTTTCAGAGGCCGAGGAACCCCAGTCTGGCACTGGTACTGATTCTGGCACTGGCACTGGCACTGGCACTGGCACTGGCACTGGCACTGGCACTGGCACTGGCACTGGCGCTGATTCTGGTGATGATGCTGGCACTGACCCTGGCACTAACACGGGTACTGGTACTGGCAACAGCACCGGCACCGGCACCGGCACCGACACCGGTAGTACTAGTACTGGTTCTGGTTCTAGTTCTGGTTCTGACAATCAAGATGACATGGAGATGAGGGATGCAGGAGACCCACCTGCTGGTGCGGGATCTGCCAATAATAGCGACACGGAGATAAGCGAAGCCATGGACAAACTTACTCTGGACGGCGAGCCGATTATATCCAAACGTAAGGTCTTTAAGAACTTCCAATTTTTGGTCGAGGAGAAGTCAGGATTGCATGTGTGGAAATCGGCGGAAGTACCTCCCAATCTAGATCTGAATACGGTCACATCCATCGAGAAGCCGACAAAAGAATTCATTGCCCAACACAAGCACAGGTACAAGAGCATGCGTTGGATCGCCATGTCGGTTGACGACGCCATAACAACGGGTGCAGGTCAATATCCCCGTATCTCTGTTATGGTGGAATGGGTGGGAGACCTCAAAGACACGCTAATGTCGCGAAGTGATCTCATCAGAGTTGCTGGCCAAGCACGGGTTGATCAAGATCTACAAAATCATTTGTCATACCGCAAAATGATCGAGTTCGAAGGACGAAAGGTTTTCATAATGTCACAAACAGATGCTGGACTCTTAAATGGAGAAATGAAGGCGATGCAGCGAATCAAGAATGACCAATTCAAAGCGGCAAAAGCAGCTCAAACAACAGTCGCTCAACCGGCATTCGCTCAACCAGGGTTTGCTCAGCCAGGATTCGTTCAACCAGCATTCGCTCAACCAGGGTTTGCTCAGCCAGGATTCGTTCAACCAGCATTCGCTCAACAAGGTGTCGCTCAGCCAGGATTCGTTCAACCAGGATTCGCTCAACAAGGTGTCGCTCAGCCAGGATTCGTTCAACCAGGATTCGCGCAGCCAGGTGTCGCTCAACCGACAGTAAGCCAACCAGCCGCCCCTCAAGCAGGAGCAACCCAACCAGCAGTTTCTCAAGCAGGAGTTACCCAAGCAGGAGCCGCACAGCTAGGAGTCGCTCAGCCAACTCAAGCTGATATGATCCCGTCCTCCGCAGTTCAGGCAATGATAGCCAGCGCGGTTCAACAGGCCCTTCAACAATATCAGCGACAACCGGCATCGGTCGTGGCTGCATAGACAATAGTATGGAGTGACAGTATCAGCAACTTCGGAATCAATGCCAATATCAATATCAATCTCAGCAACATCTGTTTCGCAGCATTCGAATTCAAGGAGGACGAAGTGGAGAACCGCGCAGGCTTTTACACTCCTTGAGACCGCACTATAAGCGTCTATTCAAACCGCACTATCTTTTTTGCTTTACGGAAACGTTTCGCGGCCTTGTCACTCTCTTCCGAGCAAACTTTCCTGGCGAATGCTATCTCTCGTTTGATATTTCGCGTCTTGCATTAAACTTTCATTGAAAACTGTCTGTCATTACAATTACTTAGCGCGATAGTATAGAAATGCTTTTCCAATGACACCGTGCCTCCGCTTGCTTGACATTGTCTGACGTGAAACATTTTAATCATCAACACCGAAATTTCAAGTCCTCAAGTTGCAAACCCACAATCGTAAATCAGCTTAGACGATTCAAGTGTCCAGGTACGAAGTTATTCAGAAGATTCCCATCTCAGTTCTCGAACGGAGAAAGCGGATTGAGAGCCAGAAGTGGATGGGGGTGCCAGAAGAAGTGGATGGGGGTGCCAGAAGTGGAGCCGGGGTGCCAGAAGTGGAGCCGGGGTGCCAGAAGTGGATGGCGGAGCCAGGAGTGGTGCGGGGGATATTTATTTTCGGGAAGTCACTTTCTAGTTTGAAGATCCTTGCCAACTATCACTGACCATGTATTCAAAACTAGCCTGAGTATGTTGTTAGGCCACCTAGGAGGACTGGGCAGCCGGGGTTCTTTTGAACGGAAGGCGAGGGACATCCAGCGTGGTACACAAATATACTCTTATCGAAAGCTTGTAGGGAATTGCATGCGTGGAATGCAGATTTTTAAAGTCAGATGCAAGCTCTGCAAACTGTCTATCTACCACAGCTATACTACCTCCTTGGCTCACACTTGCCCGCTTAAGATTGGGCGCAAGACCCGCTATCTGTGTTGCTCCTCGATGCAGGTGCAAGGTAGCTCCGATTTTACCTCCTCCAGAGCTGTGAAAATCTTGTTCATTTCTCTACAGCATTTGACTGCGTTGCTCTTGGACTCCTCGGCCATTAGTTTCCACTCACTAATGTGGTTCTCGAGGTTTTTGTTGTCCATCCGGAGCTGCTGGATAGTATCTTTCAGTTGACTGGCCTCATATTCAACCATTCGTCTCCTTTCCGATTCTATGACTGCCCCATCTTCCCACTTGCTAATTTCGCGAGCTAATCTAATATTGTCTTGATGTAGCTCGTCAATTCTTGCAACAAAGCTGACTTCCTGCTTGTGAAATTCCAGACACTTATTGAGCAGTCAGCCAAATATCTGATTGACGAAAGACGAGCAGCACGTACAGATTCTTCCCCATTCTGTCCCTGAATTTCCGACTGTATAGGGGCCTTCCAGATGGCTGTAAACGATTTACCGACACCGTCACACAAATCCTTAAGCTGGCCAGTCGAAAGATCACTTAGGTTTTTCGAGAACAGGTGCTCTTTTTCTTCCAATTTTTCCCATGTATAAGGATCATCTGAGTTGGTTTTGAGCCGTACTTGCGACGCTTCTACCACGATTCCCAGCCTTTTATCTTAAATCGTGTCAGCAACGCTTGATCATGAGAAATCAAGGGTCTTACAAATATTTTCTGATAGTTTCTCTCTGCATTTCTTGTTCCACTCCGTGCGCTTCACATTATTGGATCGACGAGAGGCCATTTTTTTGAACCTTTCGCAGAGTGAAATGCTCAGAATCTTCAAAGTAAGCACCAGCTACCGCTTCAGTGAATTTAGTCTCGTAGTTTGAAGAGTCCGAGCATGAATAGAAACAGGATCGAACATCAAGAGCTTTTGACTCTTCATGAGGCTCCAATTTTGGCTCCCCGGGAAAGGGTGCCAAATTTGGAACCCCAAATCGAGGTGCGGAGGGGAACCTCTCAACTTCTGCGTCAATTGGAAAGTTATTGAATTCACGGCAAAACCCTGCTATTGTCACGAGTTGACTGTAGGCTATGTAGAACTGCCTCAAGGACACAGTCTTAGAGCCAACGGGTTGCTTATGAGTTGGAAAGATTTCCGTACATCATCACTTTTATCCAGACGTGAAAATTGAGAGTACTCGACAAGTGTAACGTATTCAATTTTTCTATCTCATTCAGCCTGGGTTCAAACTAGCGTCTTATACAACACACTCTCATCCCTAACTATATGGGTCGTTGAAGCATCTCTTAGGCTGCAAGATACTTCACGGACTGTGGGAGCCTCGTATACCTAGCTCTTTGATTGCGAACTTGGAACCATCTCGTGCTATAAGGAGAGCATGATAGGCTGCGGGTCGGACTCGTTGAGAAGTCTCGGGTCGATTGATAGTGGAAGGTCGGAGTAGACTGATGATGCCGGCGTCGGATTATCAAGTGCGACCTCGTCCGAGGTCCAATCAATCATCGAAAGCGGGTTTCCACAGCTTGTGAAAGAAACTGCGGACGGGCTTCGATTCTCGTGATTTGTTGTTGAGCGGATCGAGGAAAGAGAAGAACTTCGACTGAAGCTACTGGTTTCATTGACACGCTTGTAAGGGCGTTTCTCGATCAGGAGGTCGTAATGATGCTCCAGCTTGACGTTCGTGCCGGGAAAAGCCTTCAAATTCAGAGAAGACTGATGTGTCTGGCGGCGCCTCTTTACAGGATCAAGCTTGATCCGCTCGACACAGTGTACATCCTGACAGTGACACTGAAGATCTTGTATCGAGTCGAAGGAAAGTGCACACCGCGGATCAGGACATAGAACTGCCTTGTTCTCTCCCGGCTCAAGGGATCGATTGTAATACTCCTCTAGCTGCCAAAAGTGTCCTTGCAGGTGCTCTTTCCAGCTCTGCTTGATCAAGAACTGATGGAAACGTTTTGTGGGCGAAAGGTTCCTGTCAAATAGACAAAAGAGACACTGCCCAGCAGTAGCGAGGGTCCGGCGGAAGACAAGTGGATTGCATTGGACTGGAAGCGTCTCGACGTCGCTGAGATGGCGTTGACAGTGCTCAAACCATCCGGCCCCAATGGTGATCCATTCGTCGCACTGAAAGCAAAGCTCGGCAAAGCCGTATTTACTTTCAAGGTCGGCCTTGTGGCAATGGTAAATATGCTCCCACCTGTTGGCAATATTTATGCTGTGGAATGGAAAGTGATGTTAGCAGTCTTCATCAACCAAAGATTTTGGAGATTAGAGAGGAGGGGTAGACAAACCGATCCATCTGCCGCGCACACTGGGATACCGGGCAATGACGATTTTCAGGTCGCAGGCTCGGGCGATAGGCTACTCGGGGATTGTCTTTGCACAGTGTGATCATGTCTTGAAGCGCGTTCCGGCCTTGCGAGCTGCGGAGAGGAACGTTGAGGAAGAGCGACGATGCCAGCCGATCACGCGGAGGATCTAGACGGCGAATACGGTTGAAGAAGCTTGGCAAACTTGCGACCTGGGTGGTCTCATCCCCCGTGTCTGAGGCAATCTTGCGTGGTTGAATCTGTTGCCATTTGCTGAGTTCCTCGGACATGAGCTGGCGTTTCCGCCAATACAATTCTTCTCGTCGAGCTCGAACTCTCTGGCTTTCATCTTCCATTGTGATTCCCCGGAGTTTTTCCCCTAGCCTTCCAATCTCCTTGCTGATGGCGACAAATTCGGCACAATTATCCAGGTCGGCTTCCACTTTGGCGGGTAAGGACTGCAACAGCTGGGGGTGGTGATGGAGTGACAATCCACGAAATCCTTCCAGGTGAACGGTACGACGTCTCTTGTTCCAGTAACTTGCCATCCCGTCAACTGTGCTCAGCTCAGGCGCGTACGAGCCAAAGAAGGTATCTGCATTGTTATGGCCGGCGAATTTCATCCTTTCGGCGATCGAGTAGCCATTATCTTCACTAAAGTCAGCGTTTCTCACGGAAGATATCATATCTTCAAGCACTTACCGTCTGCTTTGACAAGGACTTCCCTCCGAATATCATGGATCCCAATATTTTCCTCATATCCGGCACGATGCCCCAAATCCACTGTCCGATTGCTGAACGAGCCGGCTCCATGGATCTTTCCGGTAGGTCCATCTGCAGATACTATCTGGAAGAAAGGTACGCGAAGTAAATCCTTTCTGATCCGGAGGTGGTGCAAGGATCCATCCGCAGGTGATGGGATCGCTTCGATATCTTCAAAAGTCTGATAGTCTTGGAAGGCATTATCCGCGAGGGCGATTGCCAGCAAGGGCAGCACTGGGTTCGCATATAGTGGCTCCATATCCTCATACATTCCGTGCTGTGGCCTAACATCGAATCCGAAAAGTCAGCAAGGATTTCTGACCATGATCTTGAAGCTCTAAGAAGGCAAAATAACCTTTTGTGTGGCGTCTGCGAAAACCCTTTTGCGTCCCTTGTGACTCGCACACCAATTTCCGCCTCTCCTTTCTCGTTCTTAAAGACGACGAAGTCGATGGTCTGCTTCAAGGGTTAGTGAAACTCCAGACCGCTTCCTTGATCGGCAGTCCCTAGAGGGCAACCCACTCACCTCGTACAGTAGTCCACGGCCGGAGCCTCGGCGCATATTGGATTCGAAATATTCGCCAACTCGCGCCGACGAATAGATGAAAAGCATATACGCAGCGTGATCCTGTACGAGGATCCGTCCATGTCTGTATTGATGCCAATCTTTCTTCCACATATGCTTGATCACAATGACGAAATGGTTCACTGTCATGAAGTGCCGAGTTCGTCGAGTGGTTGAAAGTTTGAACTTCTTTCGTAGCTCGGTTTGTATATACTAGTTAAAACTGTCAGATCTTGCGAATAGAGAAAGAGCAAGCCAAAGCTCTGGGTACAAACAAAATAGATAGATTCCGACACCTCAGAAGGGATCTTGTCATTATCAGGTCGCCGCTTCCAACCGGCGCCAAAGTCTGTCCATTTCTGAAGCATGGTATACATGGACGGTCCGTCCTTACCAGCACAGCAGCCACGCACAACACCTTCCATAAAATGCTTCGCGGTTTTTATCTCGCAAGGGCTAGCACCAAGGTTTCTCCTCTCGTACCTATTTCACCGCAACCCGTTATCAGTCATAAATCTGCAGTATTTTAAAGTAGTGAAGGGAGAAATGGGGACTCACTCATCCCAGAGGACCAACATTCTGTTATAGTTGATTTCAGTACCAGACTCAAGGTGTTTAGAGACCTTATCACCATTGACGTTGGCTGTAGCTAGAGACTCTAGACCATTTGTTTCTGCATCATCAAAGAACTGCGCAGCGGTCCTCTTCTTCTTCGCCATAGAGGCAAGTAAGAAGCGAGAATCGCAGGAAGATGAAGAGGCACTGGCCAATGATACCTATACAGCGAAGGGAGAATTGGCAGGTATGGAGAGGATAGAAGATAATGAGGTAGGAAAAAGAAATGCGCGTTTCGGACGCCAAAGAGTTGCGGCAGACAGGTAGAAATGAGAAGAAAGATTGGAAGGAAAGAGCAAACTATAACATAGTGGGTGGTGAAGCCACAACTGGCTCCTCTCAGATCAAACGCGGGCTGGATGGCTGCCCATCGTTTAAAGTTGCAGGGCAGGATGGTGAGAGTAAGCGACAAGGGAGCAGGAAGGGGCTGAGCGGGAGCATGGGAGAGCAGAGAGGGAGCACGAGGGAGCAAAGAGGGAGCATGGGGGAGCACAGAGGGAGCACAGAGGGAGCAGGGGGAGCATCGAGGGAGCATGAGGGAGCAAGACGACGAAACGGGCTTTAGCGCGCGAGCAAAGCGGCGGCCCCTTAGTCAGCAAGACGTCACGTGCTGGCCTCAGTTCGGGGATGCTATATATTACTATATACACCCCGAACTTGGGATTGGGCGATTGCCATTTTCGTTCGGGAGGAGAAGTAGGGACGCTTTGGAGGGAGCATTAAAGGGAGAACCCAGCGGCCTGAGTCTGCTGCCTTGTACCTTAGCTGGGCACAGCTGCTCGCCTTACCAGTATTTAACAACAACATGCATCAAACACTATAGCCTGGCTCAGCCTCCCGCAGCCTAGATCCAGCGTCCCTTTGCGATACAATCGCTGAGGAGGCTGTGATTTTCCCACCCGGCTGCTGCCTTGACTGCCTGGATTTGCTGCCTTTACGGCTGCCTACAGTATACTGCTGCCGCCACGAATACAAGAATGCCAATAAAATTCAAAAACTCCCAGCCCATGTGGTCCGTCGAGACCTACCTCTTGCAATATATGTCGATCTTCCCCGGCTCGTGGTGGTTGGCGATTGATGCAGCGGAAAGAGTTCTCTAACAGCTTTGTTGTTTTCATGAGACGGTGGGCTAGGTATCAGATTCGCAACACGAGTCTCCTTTGAGGAAGCGCGGAATGCGATCCGGCAGCTGAGTTGCGATGGAACGGAGCGATTTGACGATGATAGAATAGGGATTGGATGGACTGAAAGCGAATAGGGGCATTAGGATTATAAGATTTCAGAAAGGCTTGATTTATAAGTATTGATGGAAGAGAGTGTTTTCGGAAGTGTAAGATTTTGTTACTTGCAAGCTTAGAGTTATTGCGAGACAGGGAGAAAGCAGTAGGGCATTCTAGAGTTAGGTTTAGAAACATGTACAGTCACGCAAACACATACGTAGGCAAAGTCGTCATTGTCGTATTTTCTGAAGCTCCAAAGAATGCCAACATGTTCGATACCCACACCGATCCCGTCCGGCAAGGACCTTCAAAATTAGCTCTCTCTCATTTGTTAATTAGATCCCAGTCCTACCCATCCCGTTCCCGTTTTCAATGCTGCACCGGTCAACCTACACGTCAACCTAAGAGCGCGTCGACAGCAACTCATCTTTAGGATCCTTACTGAATGGCAAGCCTGTCCTCGCAACTTTCCTGCCCCTGGCAACAGAGACCGCTGCAAGGACCATGTAAACAAAAGCGCCCACAGCAACAACAAGACCAATGAATGCTCTCGCAGTTCCGATGTCCCCAGTCGTGGATTTTAGCGTGGAACCATGATCAGAGAGCTGGGCATTGGGACACCATTCTGATCCACTGAAGCTCTCATCCACATTCGGAGCGGTCATTTCGCATTGCATCCAGATGCTGAATTGGGTGATCCAGCCGCAGAGTAAGATGATTGACGATATCAGAGCGTGGACCGGTGAGAGGGATGCCACGGATGCCAGGCCGATATCCAAAGTTGCCCAAAAAAGGGTAATGAATGGCATGGTGCCAGCGTAGAAGACAAGGAGCCTGTCAACGAAAGACATGTCAGTTTTGGTCGACCAGGTTTGAGAGGTGGAGGAAGACCAACGCATTAGAAGGCTTTCCAGATGGAGGAGCGTAGGGCAATTTGGTCATGTCTCGGCCCCAAACCCCCGACAGGATCAATGTAATAAGTGAGAGTCCAAGAATGCCGAACAGGGTGATGAGCGCGCCACGTCCCAAGGTGGACCACCTCGAATCACTCGTTGTAAGACGCATCTTGGCTGCGCTTTAAGTACAGTGGATGGAAGATTGGAGCTTAAAGATCGTTTCGTGTAGGTTAAGAACGGTGTGAAGAAATTCGAGAGAAATGAGTCACTTAGACAGAAGGCTAGATTCATGGAGAGCCCACAATGTGCGGGGAACGATCATGACTTTAAGTACTTCCCATTCAAAACAGAGCGTGGTAAGTGGGCGCAGTGCTGGATGTTTGATAGGTGGACACATGTCAAAGGATTCCGAAACAGGTGGTGGGTCAAAGGCTGAGCGCACCTGGCGCCAAAGGTTTCAGGTAGCGCTTAGCCGGGACGCTATTCTATGGCAGATGACAGCGAGGAGGCAGAAATCCCGAAACCGGGAATAAAAGCTTTCTGGACGCTCTACATTGACATGCTCTTCAGTTGCCAGTACATATACAATCTTCCAGCCCAAGGAGCAAGCCAGGGTTCAGAGGCAGAAAGACGCGACATATTGGATCCTTGCCGACCCGGATACGTTTGAGGAGGGCCTGTGTGATGAGAGTGTTACGGTTACGCCGGATTGCTCGCGGGGAGAGGGCAGGACGAGGATCTTGGGAATTGAGAAGGTGGGAGGTTGTGTTGTGGGGAGGGAGGAGATGAGGTGGAAGGAATGGGCGAAAGTTCTGTTGGAGTTGGGGAGGACTTGAGGGGTCCGCTTGCATGTAATCACACGCAACAGCCCCGCTCCAGAGTTGTGATACGCGAGAATGGTAGTACATTAGCCATGCATCATGGCTGGAGATGGATGCCAGTCCGACTCAGTGGATCTTGGACATGCGCTGCGGAACAAAAATCTTGGGCGGTGCGAGGCACGGGAATGATGCACCTGGGATAACCTCTCTGATAGGTGTCTTATATGGTTCGGGAGCAGGATAGACACCTCCCAGGAGGTCTAAGGTACTGGCGAGGTATATGTTGAGTTTACGAATCGGCCAAAATGTGAATACACTTTGGAACAATCCTATTCAGGTATTCTATGTATAGCATATTTCAACAGTATATGACGATCAATCCTAGCAGGAGAATACCTAATGTTGGAAATAGGGGAGATGGTAATCTCCGCCTCATGGGGCTGATAGGGCTGGGGCCCGCTAGTGGAGTCTTCAACCCCATCTACCAAAATGCCCCATATGACCTCGTATACCAATACATTAAAGAAATGGATCCTTTGTCAGTGAGGTATCCATTAAGAATAACAGTTGCTACGTATGTCAAATTCACCATCATCTCATACATATGAGCATTCACTAGAACACCACGGTTTGCTACTAAGTAGCCACGGAGTGTCGCAAGCAATAGGCCCGACCGGTCTTGTTTATATCGCTATGAGCAACAGTGGTTCATCAACTTTTAATTCGAACAATGTCTTCTCATGCTGGAGCAGATCGAATATAAGTCAATAAAAAGTGCCACAACTGTTAGTTCTATAGCCATTATCATAAGGCTATTATAAGCATAGATTGAGCCTCATTGACGTCAGCTTATGTTCGATTAGGCCAATCAGGTAACACAGGCTCAGCCTCGACTTCATCGAAAGGACAGTAGATTTTGGCTCAGAAATTCGAATAATCGGGTCTCGTACTGTATAGATACTGCGCTCGTGATGGACCTCTTCACAGCAGATGTTGAAGAGCAGCCCGCCGAATTGGCTTCGCTGTCAAGCTTGCTACTTCCTTACTCTGATAATCCGGCACAGCAACCCACCGAGGCACCACTGCCACAACAGTACATCAACTCTATTACGAGGAGGCCACGTCCGTTAGTAGTTCAGTCTTTGGAACCGCCAAGTATGAGTCAAAAGCGACAGCTTTTTGGCACATGGAAAACGACCAAAGCTTCAAGCAATGCATCCCTTGCTTTGCGACTGTCAGCCTGGGTAGTCAGCGACGTGACTAGACACTCTAATGTGGCCATCAAGATAGCGGCATGTCTAGAAGCGGTCTTAAAAGCCGGAATCCTGAGCCCACTCTTTGCATACCTGACAATGTTCCCAATCGACAATCCTAAACCCCAAGGCTATTCTCGGAAATATGACAGCATTGAATCGATACCCAAGAATTACGCTGAATTTCGAGGAGAGTGTCACGAATATCCCAAACACCCTCGCAATGCAATTGACAGCGCACCAACACGCGATGGACATTCCGCAGCTGCTGACAACCGCGCGCGAGCCGTGAACAAGAACGAGCAAGAACGTCTCTACCGGCCTCGAAAATTGTTTGTGAAGGTTGACTCATCATGGGAAATCCTCGACGGCGACGACGCACAGGTTGAGAAGCCGTACATCTTTATCAGCTATGCCGCAAATCAATTCGGCCGGGAGTCCGATGCTTCTGGTCGACTAGTCCTCACTGATGCAGCAGCAATGCGGCTAAAACAGCGTGCCGAAGAGGTTGTCGAGGGGAGCAATTTGGAAGCCTACTGGATCGATTTCCTCCGCGCTCCCGAACAGCCAGAGGCTACTGACGATGTACACCGTTTCTGCGACGTTGTACGAGGCTCCGAGAAAGTGTGCGTCCTTTTATCAGAAGATCGAGATATGAGTACATCGCTGGCGATGTTTGGGAAAAGGCTGTGGTGTCTACCGGAGTGCTTGCTTGCGCCTGGGCATGTGATAAATGTGAATGGTGGCGGAAAGACTGAGATTATAAGCATCATGCAATTGCCAGCACGGGCTTGGACGAAGTCGTATACAGACACTGTGGGAAATGTCGTCCAAGGTAAAGGGAAGAAGGAGGAGTTCCGCCTGTTGGCTGAGCACTTCTCAGGTCTGTTGACGCTGAGTCGGCTGGAGCTGTTTTCGGTAGCTCTCAACGCTATGCGCGCTCTTGAATTCTTTCCCTTCGAGGATGGTGACATGGCATATGCTCTGATGGGACTTCTCCGGAAACGGCCGAGTATGGACCCTTCGGATTCTGAGCAGCAAGCACTAGCCCGCCTGTGTTTGTCCAACGACAGCGATCGTATCATCGAACGCATGGTGTGCATGTTGCCCGTTCGGGAAGTCGGATCGAACAGCTGGATCGGTGCGGGCGACGCCTTTGGTGCGAACCTTTGGGACATTGAGCCGCTATGTCAGGTTGCTGGTATTTGCCATGATGAGGCTATCATTGTCGATAGTTCCCACGCGGCACCCATCGAATGGAGCCTAAATCCGCGGATAAAGTTCCAAAGCCGTAAATCCAAAATGCAGCGATGTGTTATGAAGTTTGTTGCATCAACAGGCCTCTGGAATGCTGTGCTTATTGCTTGCATTGCACTCTGGGTCTCGCTCCTAATAGTTCGATTACTTGTTGTCAACCCACCCGGACCAGAACCCTTTATAATCAGATTTATAAATATATGTCCACGTTTAGCGACTTATCCTTGTTTGATCGTCGGTTTCTTTGCCCCTTTCTGCATGTCTTTCATATTCAACGGCGCAGTACAAGAGGTACAGCCATGGCTCATTGGCTTTCAAGGCACCATGCCTATTGAGAACCTCGAAAGCATAGTTTTTGGGAACCATGCTGGACGTCTCGACTACACCGCCTCCAGCGGTCTACTCTGCTCACGAGACCCTTTAACGCGGAGAGGAATTGCACCAGTAATAGACATGGACGCAATACCTGCAGGACACAACGTATTTACGCTTGTTGATACTGTAAGTTACCCCCAACCAAGATAAGACGTACTTTGCTGAGGCCTATGTAGGGCAACCTTACGGTAACGGTATTCGCATCTCCAAGGCCTCCTACGGTTGCGTTGCTTTGTGGGAAAGAAGGCGGCATGTTGAGAGTCCTACTTTGCTCCTACAACCAAATCACAAACTCTCTGAGGAAGGAAAATGTCCTTCGCAAGGAGACAGGTATGTGGGAGCATAGTGCTCCGTGTGGATGGATAAAGTTAGAGTTGTAGAACATACCTGTAAGGTAAGGTAACCTAGATGCGTGTATGATTAAGGATCCTGAGAGAGGACTCTAGTGGTGTTATACGTCACACGTGGTGAGACATCAAATAGAGACAATGACCTTGTTCTTCTTTGTGTTCAGCTAGTTCTTGTTCTGATATCTAGAAATCCAGAAGGCTGTCCTTTACGAATAATTTCAACGCTACACTTTTCCAACGTTCGGACAGATCCAGCAACATCAATTTGAGGGGATTCCGCTCCAATGCGTGACGTATTGTAGCCATTGGCTCTCCAAGGATCGAAGTCGCTTTTTGTTTCGCCGCTAGCTGCAGATATCCACTCTGTAGCATCAGGTACCTTGGCCATCTTCATTTTCTTGTTGATATTGCCTGACCCCTTCTTGCGTAGGTAGTCAAGTGATTGGTGAAGTGCAAACTGCTCCTCTGAAGAAGCCGCACGGATGAGCGGCTCAAAAGGCATGATTTTTACGAATGGCCACGACCAAAACTCTCCAGTGCTCACACGGACCACTCTCTACATTTTCGTTGAGCACCTTCCCAAACCAAGCGTGGCCGAGTGACCGCAACTGGTTCAGGGTTCCCGTAAACCATGAATAGTCCAACCATAGATACAGGGTAGGTCCCACAATGGACTAGACAACATTGCAGAGCTCTGAAAATCCAATCTTACCAGAGAAAATTACATAGACTTTTCACACCTCGCGAAGTAGCACTCACAGTACCGTAGATCTAAATATGCTGATAAATGGCTTAACGACCTGGAAGACCGTGTTCACCCTCTATTCGCTAAAGATGCTTTCTTGGGGACTACCGTTGACTGCTGAGCCTGGTATTCGTGTATGACCAAAAAAAGCTAGGTATATTGATCGCTTAATATAAAAGGAGCTAATATCATCTCCAACACTGTGAAATGCAGCCAAGGGAGCATGCAGTTTTTCCACAAACATATGTAGACGGTCGGCGTCTTCCGATGAACCACCGCAAGATCGACCACATCTTTGAGGTGGAGACTCTCCTGGGCCTAAAGTGGTTGAAGGAATTGCAGCCTCATTCTCTACCATCGAGGCTCGAAGACAATTCTTAAACGAGACCAGAAGTCGTTGAGATATATATCTGCCCCAAACCTATACAGCTCCACTGGTAGGGTATGGAGCATGTCGTGCAAGAACCTCTCTTCTTTGCCCTCTGCATCGTCAATATTTGGGATTGAGAAGCCAGAGCGATGGGCAAGCTCTGCCAATCTAAATCCTAAAAGTCTTTTAGATGCATCTAATGTCTGCATGATTGGATTCATATTTTTTTTTAGTAGAGACTTTGGAAGGAGAAGCGAAATATCGTATGGCTCCTAGGAACGTTGACGATAAGCAAGGTCAGAAAGATCTTCTAGTCTTCCCGAGGCTGGCTTGTAAGATGTCTCACTTGTCTGAATATCCAATGAGCTAGTAATCTGCTCAGGAGATATGGAAAAGAATCGAAAGTTTTGACGGAGGGATCCCTTAGAGGACTTGGGCAGTAGGGCCTTCATAGCTTTGGCCGGTGCCTCTAGATATCTAAGGTCCTTGGTCAGTGAAAATAGGCTGGGAATCCGGTCTTCAACAAGAAGTAGTCGCTGTTCAACAGCACTTCGCACTGCGATATCGTTAATTTCAGGAAACAGGTGTCCTAGCCGCATCTTCTTCTTTTGATATGCTGGATCCCGCTTCGATACAGCCGAAGCTCGAAGTTGAAGCGCCTCAACGGTTCCCTCATCTAAGCTCTGCATTAAGTTCTCATCTCCAAGAATGCGACTCCAGACTTCCCCAGTCCAGCAAATGTAATTGTAGATTTCCTAAAGACAGTGGGTCACCAACACAATCTAATCATCATGAATGGTTAACGTAACCTCGTCGCATTTATTCGACAGAGATATGTTCAGTGACACAAGTTGAAGATGTTTCAAGAGATCTTTGAACGGCAAGATCGCGTCCAGAGCAGCGACAAGTAAACTACGCTTCAGAAGTTTATTTAGATATTTTTCCGAAAATCTTTTAATCTTCTGCTTTTTATTTCTTTTCTCTTCGTGCAACATCTTGTATCATAATTCTAATTTCTAGAAATCAAAGTATAAACTCTTTCTGTGTTCAGTTTGTGACAAATTTACTTCTGTAGCATTAAAACTAGAGAGTTAAACGTGTTGATTAAGAAATTTGTATAATCTTTATTTGTTACTTCAACAACAGTGACAGCGTTTTTTTTTTGTTTTTTTTTTGTTTTTTTTATTCTTACTCGATTCAACACTCATTATGAACCTATGTGAGATTCTATATACTGTAGCGAGCGCTGCGCTAGCGCAACGTTCTTTTCGCGTCAAAAATCGCTTCTTTCTGCGCTTTATACTATAACTGTTTTCAATGCAAGAACTTTATGAGTCTGTTTCTTCTTTATTCTCTCTCTCTTTCATCTGATTTTTCAATGACATCATAGCTTGAAATTGATTCAGTATGCTCATTGAGAGTATCATTTGAATGATCATCGTCGTTGCGCTTACGATTTCTAAGAGCTTTCTCAAGTTCGTGATGTTCTCTTCTTGTTGCATTGCTTTTCATTCTACTTTTCATCTGAGACATGTTAATAAAATGTGCTTGATCGACATTCAATCTCTGTCACACTTGCACGTCATTATAATAATATTGAGTACTCGTCTTTCATGTAGAAATTGATTGAGATCAATTTTTCTTGTGTGTAACTGCATCAATAATGCGCTGTGAGACTTTGCATGATTCTTGTGCAGTCACAGATGTTGATGTGTCATCTTTGATGTCAAATATTGAAAATGAGTTGCATTGAATCTTTCTTTTCAAACTATTCTTCATGTTTGTTTGATCTGTTTCTGTATGAGCATCAGTCTCATCATCACTTCAATGTGCTAATGCTCAGTCAGCAATAGAAACAAATCATGTGTATCATCAATTATTTTGTTTGCTGCTTCATTTTCAAGCACTTCTGCATATTTTTTCATTTAATGTAACTTCAGCGTGACTTCTTAAGATTGAATGTTCTCATGTGCAATCTGAACTCATCACAGACGTGTCTGATCTTTTGTTGATGTCATGACTTTCACTGTTTTCAGAAAGATCTGATTGTCACTGTATATTTTATATATCTTTTCATGACACTCTTGATTCACTGTCGCTACGTCTGCAAGATGTTTCATCTTCGTGACTAACTTTTTCAACTCATCATGATGAGTGATGACTAAAGTCGATTCTCTCAATCTCTTATTTAGCTCTCAGTTCATTCTCATCATGATCACTGTAACATCGTTTCTACTGTCGTTATCATTCAAGTAAACTTTTTGCTTTGATGCAAATGTGTCGAGATTATGTTGTTTTATTGATATTTTCTTGTTTGCAACTATAACTATCTTCAATGACTTTGATCAGAGAGTCACTGTGTAAAAATGACTTCAATTCATCTTTATTTGCTTGAGTGTTTCTTTCATTCACTTTCGCTTCAGTTGTAAAGATGTCTTATGCAGCTTTGATTTTTGATCTTTTTTGAATGTTAAATCATTATGAATTCAACGCATTATCATCTCAATAACTTCGTCTGATTTTCAAGAGTTCATGTTTGTTATTGATCTTTGTATCAGCTTTCATAAGTAAATATTTATTGACATCATGTTTATTTTCATCTGTAGAATCTCTGTTAATGTTGCATGATAAATGTTGATGATTTGTTGCAATGCTCTTTCTTGCACTGATTTCAGCTTGACATTCAGACTCTTTCAATGATCTTTCACTTTCTGTAATGTATATCATATGATGACTTCATGACTAAGTAAAGAATGTGTCATCACGAAGTATATTTGCTTATTCATCATCATTGATGAATCTCAAGTAAACTCGATGATTGTCTGCATGATTTTTTGTTTAATCACTAGTTTTGCTTTGACATAATGCATGTAAATCACTCATTTCAGCTTGAAGTTCAGTTGAACTTTCAAGACTTTGATATTTGATTTTAAGTCAATCTGATGTTTCATCAATTCTACATCAACTTTCATATTGAATCATTTAAAGTTTTTGTAAAGTGAATCAACTCATGCTTTGTCATCAAGAATTTGATGTCATGCATTTTTGATCATTGTTCACATCTATCATAGATTTCATTAAGAACTCTGCAGTTGCATTTCATAAACTCTTTGTATATCAAGATATTGATGTCATTCACGAAGTTTGTGAAGTTAGTTTTCAGCTTGATGTCATCACATGCTTTTAACAAGTTCGCATTGTAAAACAGATATAATATCAACGATAGCAAAGAATCTTGTGATATGTCAACGTTCATGCTGCATTTCATCATCGTGTAGTCATCAATTGTGATCATGATGCGTTGATCTTTCAGAAAGTTCTTCACAAACTTGAAAAGCAGTTTAGAAACTTTTCTCTTCTTCATGTCATGTAAAAGTTTGCTGTGCGTCACATTGTTAAATGCACTCTTCTCATTCAGATTCAGCAGTGAGACTACTCTTCTTTTCATGTCACTTCACACAGTATATATCTTTTTTATAATTAGTTGCAAAGTCATATTTATTGATCTGTGCTTGTGAACTCTCATCTGAATGTTCAATATTGAGTCATAAGCTTTTATGATATTTTGCAAACGTTTGAATACAATGACCTTTAATATTTTGCTCAGTGTGTTAAGTAACATAATTAATTTATATATCTTTGCATTAAAGTAATCTTTCTTGTCTGACTTTTGCATCATTATTGTGATTGCACTCTTGAACTAAGTTAACTGTATTCTCTTTTATAAACATTTTTCAAAGAGAGAATGTATTTATTCTGACGTGTTGTTGACGAGTCTGCGTATTATTCTATTTATGTATCTCATGTATTTCAACGTCTTGTCAGATGTCACTTTGTAAATGATTCTTCTAATTTTATGATGCATTAATAAAACATCATCTTCAATCGAGAGCGAGTACTTGAAGTCTATTGTGTTCAGCATGAGAATCTCTGAAGATGATGAAAAGTAAGTCTGAAACATTATCTTTGCTTTATTCTGCACTGTTGTGATGATGTCAAAGCACTCTGACTTCGTCAGTGAAAGAATTGTCGCTTAAGTGAGTGTGTCTGCGATTGCATTTCTTGCTCATTTTGCAATTTGAAACAGTTCTCTTGAGAATTGCTTGACATTCTGCATGATCTTTCAATATTCACTGCGCTTTTATTTTCTGATAATCTTGCTCTTTTTATCACATGCTTAAATGTACTTTATTCAGTCATTGATGATTCGACAGTCTCTTCTCATTCGTTGCACACTCTTGATTGTTAGGGGCCAGCATAGAGCGAGTCATATGGGTGTAATGTAACGAGTATATAAATGCTAAGGAAGGAAAGTATCTAGAAGGAAAGAGCCGGCTATCTATATGACTCAGGAGAACATAAGCTAACCCTGAATAGGGTTGGCCTCGGAACAACCCTATAGCCTAGCGGCGAGCGGCCGGCGATAGTCATCAACATAGCCATCAACATAGCTACCAACATAGGTGCGTAGCTAGGATCGTAACATTGATGATCTTTGTACACTTCTTCGTTCACTCTGCTTTGATCATTTTATGTGATCTCGCTCAAAGAGTGAAAATCTTGATGATCTCTCTCAATGCATTCAGCAATTGCTTCGTGTATTCATTTATGCGTTGACATTTCATCTTTTGATTCAACAATGATTCTGACATCTGTTCTTTCAGAGTATTGATGAATTTCTCTTCATTTATTGTCTTTCAGTTGCAATGTAATCTTCATGTTGACTCTTTGCAGACTTTAAGATTTATTACTGTCTGTGTTACGATCCTAGCTACGCACCTATGTTGGTAGCTATGTTGATGGCTATGTTGATGACTATCGCCGGCCGCTCGCCGCTAGGCTATAGGGTTGTTCCGAGGCCAACCCTATTCAGGGTTAGCTTAT
>JAABVA010000592.1_pt1 | contig 44792 bp, 36 predicted proteins | sample 5560331 | NCBI WGS metagenome assembly JAABVA01 (sample SAMN12812661, study PRJNA571458) | rock metagenome | isolation source: Antarctica rocks | place: Antarctica: Victoria Land, Mt New Zealand sud | collected 2016-01-07 | reverse complement strand
TGTCCCACGTGGTGATGGACGAGGTCCACTACCTCGCCGACCGCTTCCGGGGAGCGGTGTGGGAGGAGGTGATCATCCACCTGCCCGCCGAGGTGCGGCTGGTGTCGCTGTCGGCGACGGTCAGCAATGCCGAGGAGTTCGGCGAGTGGCTGGTGACCGTCCGCGGCGACACGCGGGTGGTTGTCGAGGAGCACCGGCCCGTGCCGTTGTGGCAGCACGTGCTGGCCGGCCCCCGCCTCTACGACTTATTCGTCGACGACTCCGCCCCGCCTGACGCGCCGACCGCCGCGCTGGAACGCGCGGTCAACCCCGAGCTGACGCGCCTGGTCGACCGCGAGCGACGGGGGCCGGGCTCCCTGCGCCAGGTCTCCGGCCGCAGGGCGCCGGGCGGTGCTCGCTCCGGCCCGCCCCGGCGCACCTGGGTGCCCTCGCGGCCGGAGGTGATCGACCGGCTCGACCGGGCGGGGCTGCTGCCCGCCATCACGTTCATCTTCAGCCGCGCCGGCTGCGATGCCGCGGTCGAGGCCTGCCTGCGGAGCGGCGTGCGCCTGACGACGCCGGCAGAGCGCGACCAGGTCCGGGCCCACGTGCGAGAACGCACGAACGACCTGCCCGAGCCCGACCTGCGCGTGCTCGGCTACTGGGAGTGGGCCGAGGGGCTGGAGCGGGGAGTCGCGGCACACCACGCCGGCCTGCTGCCGCGGTTCAAGGAGGTTACCGAGGAGCTGTTCGCCGCGAGCCTCGTCAAGGCCGTGTTCGCCACCGAGACGCTCGCCCTCGGCATCAACATGCCCGCCCGCTCGGTGGTGCTCGAGCGGCTGACCAAGTGGAACGGCGAGACGCACGCCGACGTCACGCCGGGGGAGTACACGCAGCTGACCGGACGCGCCGGGCGGCGCGGCATCGACGTCGAGGGGCACGCCGTCGTGCTGTACCAGAGCGGGCTGGACCCGGTGGCGCTGGCCGGGCTAGCCTCCACGCGCACCTACCCGCTGCGCTCGTCGTTCCGGCCTTCGTACAACATGGCCGTCAACCTGGTCGGCTCGGTCGGCCGGGAGCGCGCCCGGGCGCTGCTCGAGTCGTCGTTCGCGCAGTTCCAGGCCGACCGCGCCGTTGTCGGGCTGGCCCGGCAGATCCGGCGCAACCTCACCGCCCTCGAGGGCTACGCCGAGGCGATGACGTGCCACCTCGGCTCGGCCGTGGAGTACGCCGAACTTCGTCGACGCCTGTCCGAGCGGGAGTCGGCCCTGGCCCGCGAGGGCGCCGCCAGCCGCCGGCGGGACGCGTCCGACTCGGTGGCCCGCCTGCGGGTGGGCGACGTGGTCCGGGTGCCGCGCGGCAAGGGCGCGGGCCTCGCCGTGACGCTCAGCCCGGGCGGCGAGGTCACCGACTCCGGGCGCCTGGTCGTGCTGACCGACGCCGGGCAGGTCAAGCGGCTGACCCTGCTCGACTTCCCCACGGAGGTGGAGCCCGTGGGTCGCGTCAAGGTGCCCAAGTCGTTCAACGCCCGCGTACCCGCGTCGCGGCGCGACCTGCTGTCCTCGCTGCGGGCGCTCGACCTGCCGGCGACCTCCGGCGGGCGCGGCCCGCGCTCGCGCTCGCAGGCGGCGGCCGACGAGGACGGCGACATCGCCCGGCTCCGCCGCGAGCTCCGGGCCCATCCCGTGCACGGCTGCTCCGACCGCGAGGACCACCAGCGCTGGGCCGAGCGCTACGACCGGCTGCGCCGGGAGACGACGAACCTCGAGCGCCGGGTCGAGAACCGCACCAGCAGCATCGCCCGGACCTTCGACCGGGTCTGCGCGCTGCTGGAGGAGCGCGGCTACCTGCACGACGAGACCGTCACCGCAGAGGGGCGGCGGCTCGCCCGGGTCTACACCGAGGCCGACCTGCTGGTCGCGGAATGCCTGCGGACCGGGACCTGGGACGCGCTCGATGCGCCCGGGCTCACCGCCGTGGTCTCCTGCCTGGTGTACAGCTCGCGACGCGACGACGCTCCCACGCCCCGCCTACCCGGCGGGCCCCTCGTCCGCGACGCCCTCGCGGCGACGGTGCGGCGCTGGGCCGAGCTGTCCGAGGCCGAGGCGGCGCACCGGCTGTCGTTCCTGCCCGAGCCCGACGCGGGCTTCGCGTGGGCGGCGCAGGCATGGGCGGCGGGCAGCGCGCTCGACCTCGTCCTGGGGGAGCAATTGTCGGCCGGCGACTTCGTGCGCTGGACCCGCCAGCTGATCGACCTGCTCGACCAGATCGCCGGGGTCGCCGACGAGCCGGTGCGCCGCACCGCCCGCCGCGCCGTCACCGGGCTGCGCCGCGGCGTGGTCGCCTACACCGCTTGAGACGGCACCGCCTCAGGTGGCACCGGCTGAATTGGCACCGCCTGATCCTTGCGGCCGCACCCACACGGGCCGGCACTGGCGTGCCGGGCGACGAGACGGGCGGCGACGGCGTCGGCCCACTCCAGGTCGTCGAGGTTGACAGTGCTTCTGCCCTCGACCTCCAGCAGCGCGGCGAGCGCGGCGGCGGAGGCGCGGACCCGCTCGGCCACCTGTCGGGGAAGCGGGCCGGAGCGGTGGTTGGCCGGTTCAGCGCAACGGCGGCTGACCGGGTCGGCGATGCGGGAGCGAAGCGAGGGACCCAGGCGCAGCTGCAGCATGCCTTCAGGATCGGCGCCCGCAGCGGCGCGGGCAAGGCTTGACCTTTGCGCGGCGAGCGGGGCCCGGCGCGTCCCACAGGCCGTCCACCGGCCGGGGGCGGTTGCCGACAGGGTCATTCACAGGCGATGCTGCGGATGCGGACCGCCCGGCCCGCCCGGCTGTCAGGCCCAGGGGTCGCGGCTCCGCGGCGCCGGCACTGGCGTGGTCGCCGACCACGTCCGCCGCCACCGCGCGGCCTCACGCGGGGCCTGCTGCTCGGCGCCGGAGCGACCCTCACGCAGCGAGGCCCACCAGGTCGTCTCGTCCTCGGCGACCAGGCGCTGCACCTCGGCCGAGAGCCGCTCGGTGAACGCCCTCGGGGTCTCCTCATCGCCGGGGCGCATCGGTTGGCCGAAGCGGACCGCGACCGGGAGCCGTCCAGGCAGCGGCCAGCGCCGTCCCCGCGGCATGGCGTTGTAGGCGCCGCGCAGGCCGATCGGCACCACCGGCACGCCCGCCGCAGCGGAGAGGCGCGCCACGCCGGTCTTGAAGCCAGCCTGCCGGCCGTCAATCGAGCGGGTGCCCTCAGGAAAGACCAGCAGGCTCCAGCCGTCAGCGAGCACGTCGAGGGGCGTCGTGGCGGACGAGCCACTGGTCCGGTCCAGCGGAAGGGTGCCGAACGCCAGCGCCGAGCCGACCGCCCGCCACCAGGACTCGAAGAAGTAGTCGGCGGCGGCGGCCACGAGCAGCCGGGACCGGCGCGCGGGCGGCAGCACCGACAGCAGCAGCGCGGTGTCGAGGTGCGAGCTGTGGTTGGCAACCAGCAGGCAGGGCGCGGGCGCGGCTGCCAGCGCGTCAAGGCCGCTGACGGCAGGCGCCACCTCGGCGTGCACCAGCGGCCGGAGCACCGCCGCCTGGCCGGCCGCCCGGATCGAGCACGCGATCGGTGACCGGGACCACGCCGTCGGGAACTCGCGCCCGGAGTCGTTCGCCAGCACCCAAGGCTGGGCCGACGCGGGCGCGAGGGGCCGCGAGCCCCAGCGGAACCCACGTGCCAGCTCGCGGACGGACACGGTGCCGCGGCTACTCATGCGGTCGCCGGTTCAGCGGCCACCGGCGCACAGCCCTCATCGAACAGCCCTCATCGCACATCCATCAGCGAACATCGGCGATCGCGTGCGGAGGCGAGTGCAGGTAGGTCACCGACGGCGAGGTACCTACGCTGTCGCGCGCCATCTCCAGCGCGTCCGCCATCGTCGTCGCGGTCCGAAAGCCCATCCGCGTGACGGCCCGCTTGTCGCCGCCGACCCAAATCACGTCACCGAGGTGGTCGAGCGCGTGCGCGCCCCAGTACCACATGTAGAACGGGTGCACGCCGTGGTAGGCGTGCGAGGTCCGGTATAGGTGGATGTACCAGGGGTCGGTCGCGTAGCGCTGCTCGAACTTCGACTCGATGGTGGCCGGGTCGGTCGACTCCGCGAGGACCTCCTCGAAGAAGTCGACGTAGCTCGGGTGGTGCAGCTGGCTGAACTCGTACGGCACGGGGTGGTGCAGGATCATCGCCCCGCCGCGGCGGACCAGTGGCTTGCCGCGGTACATGTTGAAGAAGTAGCCCAGGCCGAGGCACATCGCCAGCACCGGGTTCATCACCGAGTTGACGTTGTACGGGCCGAGGTAGGGCAGGCCGACGACGAGCACGTCGGACTGGCCGTCGACCTCGACCAGCTGCTGGCGGTGCACGTTGGCGAGGGTCTTGGCGTGCACCGCCTCGGTCTCGCCGGCGTGCACGCCGGTGATCTCGTAGTCGGCGACCATCGACTGGAAGATCCGGCGCCGCAGGCCGGCCGGGGTGCGCGCGAGGGCCTTGCTCGCGCCGACGAGGCCGGCCTGGTCGCGCAGCGACCACTCCCACTCCCGCCTGGTCAAGAAGCCGTACTGGCTCGGGAACGCGGCGTTGTTCAGCGTGGTCTCGATGGTGAAGATCTTCAGGTGGCCGGCGAGCAGCCGCCCCATCCGCCAGGCCGAGGAGTGCAGCTCGGAGGCATTGGGATCCATGAACGATCGCGAGTGGGTCATCGTGTGCGCGTTGTGGTGGTGCCTCAGCGAGCGGTAGCCCGCCAGGCCGATGGGCACCGACTTGTGGCCGCCGTCCATCGCCACCAGGTTGATGTTGACGTAGACGAGCAGGTCACTCTCGGCGGCGCGGCGGTTGATCTCGACATCCTCGCCGCGGTCGGTCACGCCGATGTGCAGCATGTTCGTCGCATCCTCGGCGTCGTGGTTGACAAGGGCCTCGGGCCAGAACGAGCGGAACACCCGCTCCCCGACGACACGCCGGATCTCCGGCCCGGTCATCCGCCGGTGCAGCGCCGTGGCGACGACGAGCTCGACGTCGTCGACCCCGGCAGCCGCGGCCCGGGTGAGCACGGCTTCGATCACCCGCTGGCGCGCGTCGGGAGTGCGCATCTGCGGCAACGGCAGGGAGATGTCGTCGAAGGCGATCGTCAGACGCATCCCGGGGCGCAGCAGGGCCGACAGCGGCTCGCAGCCCTCGGGATGCTCGATCGCGTGCTCGATGGCGGCGCCCACGTCGGGCAGCCCCGGCAGGGACTCCGGTGGGTAGAGCACGCGGGCGCCCTGCGGGAAGCGCTCCAGGCGCAGGCTCTCCCCGGAGTGCACGAGCAGCGGGGGCGTCCGCTCGTCGACCTCGAGCACGAAACCGGGACGCGTCACCGGGACTCCCTTCCTCCGATAACGACCTTGGTGGTGCCGAGCCGGCCGGCCGCCAGAGCGTGGTCGAGCGCGTCGCGCCACCGCTCGAGCGGGTAGGCCGCACCCACCAGCCCGGCGAGGCCGGCGGTCCCGGCAATGGCGAGGGCCGTCGTCATGTCGGCGGGCGCGGCCGCGTAGGCACCGAGCAGGGTGATCTCACGGAACCACATCGGCGTGAGGTCCGGGGTCGAGGTCGGCAGGCCGGACATGACGACGCGGCCACCGGCCCGGGTGACCCGCAACGCCTGCCCCAGCCCGCCGCCGGTGCACTCGATGGCGACATCGACGCCGCCGAGCAGGTAGTCCTCGCCGCGCTCTGGCGTGAGCCGGATGGCCTGCTCGGTGCGCCGGACCCCGGCCACGAGGTCGCCGGGCGCGAGCAGCGCGGAGGCGCCCAGGGCCAGCGCCCGCTCGCGCTGCCGCGGGTGCTTGGCGACCACGGTGACGTCGACCCCGGGCACGAGCGCCCGCAGCGCGACGAGGGTCAGCAGCCCGACGGCGCCGGCACCGAGGACGAGGACGCGCTCACCGGGCTGGACGTCGGCCCGCCGGACCGAACGGACAGCGCAGGCCAGCGGCTCAGTGAGCACGGCGATCTCGTCCGGTAGCCCGGGCGGCACAGCGAACAGCTGCGAGCGGTGGGCGAGCAGCTCGGTGCTCCAGCCGCCGCCGGTGTCGGCGCAGAAGCCGGTCTGCAGGCCGGGAGAGACGTGGCCGAGCGTGATCCGGTCGCAGCGGGTCCGTTCGCCGCTGGCGCACCCGGCGCAGGGCGCCAGGCCGCGGGCGGCGCAGCCGAGCACGGGCGCCAGTACCACCCGGGTACCGGCCGGCATCGATGTGGTGTCGTCGTCCTGAGCGCCGGCCTCGACGTCGTCGAGCAGGTCGCCGACCACCTCGTGGCCGGGGGTGAAGGGCAGGCTGACGAGCGGGGAGAAGTAGAACGAGGACTGGCCGGTGACGGTCGACAGGTCCGAGCCGCAGATGCCCGACAGCCGCGGCCGCACCCGCACCCATCCCGCGTCCTGCGGCGGCGGGTAGCCGGGCCGGTCGGCCAGGCGCAGCGGCGCCGACGAGATGCTGGCGGCCGGTAGGCCGGGCAGCCGCTGGGAGAGCGTGCGGGCGGTGACGTAGCGGGGCACCGAGCGGTACAGCTCGACAGCCCTCACCGGCTCGCCCCGGCCACGCGGGAACCTGGCCGGCCAGCCGGCCGGCTCAGCCCGGCCAGGCGGTCGGTGCCGCTCGTGGACGGCCACGTCTCGACCGGCCAGCGCCGCCGGCGGGCGAGCCGGCCCAGCGGGAGGTCAGGGTTGACGGCGACGGGGTTGCCCACCGCCTCGAGCATCGGCAGGTCCGACAGGCTGTCGCCGTACGCCCACGACGCGGCGAGGTCGGCACCGAGCCGCCGGCCCGCGAACCGGACCCACGCCCCGCGGGCCTCGGCGACCAGGGGTGGCTCGGTGAGGTTGCCGGTGCACCGCCCGTCCGCCCCGACCTCGAGCCTGGCCGTCACCACCTCGTCGAACAGTGGGGCGAGCGGACGGACCAGCAGGTCGAGGGACCCGGTGAGCAGCACCGTGTGGTGCCCGGCGGCGCGGTGCTCGCGTACCCGGCGCAGCGCTGCGGCCGACGCCCGGCTGAGCAGCAGCGAGCCCACTTCCTCGTCGACGAGTCGGGCGAGGGCGTCGGGGTGGGCGCCGGCGTAGCCGGCGGAGACCTCCCGCACGAGCCGCCCGCGGTCGACCCGCTCGGCACGCAGCCATCCTGGCGCAGCCCGCAGCATGCCGGCGAGCTCGCCCGGCACCCGGGCGGCAGGAGCACCGCTCAGCCGCATCCACAGGTAGGACTCGACGACGGTCGTCGATGCCAGCGTGCCGTCGAGGTCGAAGGCTGCGAGCGTCACGCGGCCACCGTGCTCGCTCAGCGGACCGGACGGCGCTGGAGTGCCGAGCCGGGCCGGCGGTCGGGACGGCATGGCCGACACCGCGCGCAACCCGGCCGTCACGCTCGCGCAGTGCCGGTGCAGGTAGTCGGCCCAGGAGTAGCCCGCCGCGTCGATCGGGAACTCGGCCTGGTCGGCCGGGTCGAGCGCAGCCGTCAGTGCCCGCGTGTTGGCGTCGTCATAGACCAGCTGCGCCTGGGTGTAGGCGTGGTAGAGGTCGGCGTAGCGGCGCAGGAAGCGCAGCTTGGCGTCGGCGCGCTCCAGATCGCGCCCCCAGCCCCGCGTCCGCGCTGTGGTGGGCAGGGCTGACAGTGCCTTGCCGGCCCAGCGAGCGCCCCGCTCGCCACGGGACAGCCGGGCCTCGAGCGCTGCCGTCCCCGCGAACTGCCACACCGGCACGGCGATGGCCCCCCGCCCCCGGGCGATCAGCGGCTCAGCGGTGAAGTAGTCGCGGACGTGCTCGTACAGCTCGCGGAACCGCAGCGGATTGGCCGTTCCCGAGCACACCTGGTAGTACCGGGTGGGCTCGTCCGCGCCAGTTGGAGCGGCAGCAGCCGCGAGGATCGCGTTGACGACGAGGTCGACCGGGACGATGTCGATGACGGCCTCGGGGACGGCCGGGAAGTCGGGCAGCTCCCCGCGCCCGAACGCCAGGATCAGCGGCTCGGCCATCTTGAAGCCCTCGATCCACCCCGGGAAGGGGCGGGTCAAGGCGCTCTCGATGATCGAGGGACGGACCACCGACAGCGGCAGCCCGCCGCGGTGCTCCTCCAGGTAGCGCTCGCCGAGCGCCTTGGTCATCGTGTAGCAGTCGGTCCACCCGAGGGTGCGGGCCCGCTCCCGGCCGGTGTCGACCAGCCGGCTGCGGACCCATGTCGCCCGGCGGCGCTCGGCCTCGGCAGCGATGGTGGGCAGACCGGCGCGGCCGAGCTCGCTCGTCGCCTCGGCCAGGAACCCGGCGAGAGTGTCGGGGGCGCGCGAGGCGTCCTCGGCGTTCTGGCGGGCCCGCAGCGACGCCTGCTCCTCGGCCCGCCAGTCGGCGGCCTGCGGGACCGGCCCCTCGGACACGTGGCCGGACAGCAGCCCGGCGACGTACGCGGTGCTGACGTGCACGAGGTGTGGGCGGCCGCCAGCGCCGTGAATGGCACGCACCAGCTCGCGCAGGCCGCCGAGGTTGGTCGCGAACCCCTCGTCGATGGGGGGGTCGAAGGAGACCTCGCCGGCGCAGTGGATGACGAGGTCGAGGTCACCAGGCAGCTCGGGGATGGCGGTGAGGTCGCCCTCGACGACCTCGACCCGCGCCAGCAGCGCATCGAGCCCGACCTCGTTGCGCAGCCGCGCGAACGCGGGCTTGGCAAGCAGCTGCGCCAGCCGGTCAGTGCCGCTGCTGGCGCCCCGCGCCCGGATGAGCGCGAGCACGCGCGTGTCAGGCAGGTCGCCGAGCAGCCGCTCCAGCAGCGCCTCGCCGACGAAGCCGGTGACCCCAGTGACGAGCAGCCGCTGGCCCGACAGGCGCTCCCGCAGCCGCACGCACACCTCCATCCCTGGCGCCAGGACGTCCCCGGCGGGTCGCGGACTCATGCTGCGAGCCGCGGAGAGCTCGGCGCTGAGCACCTGCCCTTCAGCACCCTAATGGGACGGCAGCAGCTCGCACCGCGGCTCAGGACGGCCGCTGCCGCAGGGCCTGCAGCAGCCGGGTCAGCGGCCCGTCGAGCCCCCACCGCTCCGACAGCCGCACCAGCTGCTCGGGGTCGGCGGGCTGGCGCGGCAGCTGCTCGTGCAGTGCGGGCAGCGGGACGTCCTGGCGCACCCGAACGACCGCGACGGCGGCCGCGAGGTAGTCACGCGCCCCGGCGAGCCGGGTTCGGGTCCCGGCGGGGAAGCCGGTCTGCTCCCCGGCGTCGAGCGCTGCCAGCATCTGTTCGATCGAACCGAAGCGGCTCACCAGGGCGGCCGCCGTCTTATCCCCGACGCCGGCGACGCCGGGCAGGCCGTCGCTGGGGTCGCCGCGCAGCACGGCGAAGTCGGCGTAGTGGCGGGCCGGCACGCCGTACTTGTCCTCGATGCGGGCCTCGTCAACCAGGCGGAAGCGCTCGACGCTGTAGACGACGCGCACCGGCTTGTCGTCGCGGATCAGCTGGAACAGGTCCCGGTCACCGGTAAGCACGTCGACGGGACCGTCGTTGCGCTCGGCCAGGGTGCCCAGCAGGTCGTCGGCCTCGAAGCCGGCGACGCCGACCCGGGCGATGCCCACCGCATCGAGCACCTGCTCGAGCACCGGCACCTGCGGCACCAGCTCCGGCGGCGACTGGTCACCGCCGTCGGGCCCGACCCGCTGCGCCTTGTACGACGGCAGCAGCTCCACCCGCCAGGCCGGCCGCCAGTCGGCGTCGAAGCACGCCACCGCCGCCTGCGACCCCAGGGCGGTGATCTGCCGGGCGAGGACGTCGACGAAGCCGCGGACGGCATTGACCGGTGTCCCGTCCGGCGCGGTGACCGTGGTGGGGACGCCGTGGAACGCGCGGAAGTAGACCGACGGGGCGTCGATCGCTAGGAGCCGGTGCCGCACCCCGCGATCGTGCCAGGCACAGCCTCGCGTGCCGTGCGCCCACGCCGCGCCGCCGGGCAACGGGTAGGTGGCGGTGCGTGTCCTGCCGGTGGGTGTCCTGCCGGTGGCGCCGACCGACCGGCGCAGGCAATGATGCTCGCGTGATTGTCGTCTGCGGGGAGGCGCTGGTCGACCTGGTCGCCGAGCCCGGCGGCGACCGGTTCACGGCCCGGATGGGTGGCAGCCCGGCCAACACTGCGGTGACGCTGGGACGGCTCGGGGCCTCCGTCGCGTTGCTCGCCCGGCTTTCCGGCGATGCGTTCGGCGCACGCTTGCGCGCTCATCTCGAGGCGAGCCGGGTCGACCTGTCGCTGGCCACAGCTGCCGAGGAGCCGACGACGCTGGCGATCGCGGTGCCGGGTGCGCAGGGCCGGGCGGAGTACGCCTTCTACGTGCAAGGGACCGCCGACTGGCAGTGGCGCGAGGACGAGATGCCCACCCTGCCGTGTCCGCAGTCAACCTCGTCAACCGGGACACCTGTGTCGGCCGTCGTCGCCGGGTCCCTCGCCTTGCTGCTGCCGCCGGGCAACTCGGTGCTCGAGCGCTTCTGGTCGAGGGCCGATGCGGTCCGGGTGCTCGACCCCAACGTCCGGCCCTCGCTCGCCGGTGACCGGGCCGAGTTCCGCGCCGCGGTCCGGCGGTGGGTCGCAGCGGCCCATCTGGTGAAGGTGAGCGAGGACGACCTGGCCTGGGTCCAGCCGGACCAGCCGCCCCGGCAGACAGCCGCCGAGTGGCACGCGGGAGGCGCCGGACCCGTCGTCGTTGGCACGGCCGATGCCCGCGGCGCTTGGGTGCTCGCCGGTGGCCGCCCCATCGTCAGCGTGCCCGGCCGACCGGTCGAGGTCGTCGACACGGTCGGGGCCGGCGACTCGTTCACCGGCGCCCTGCTCGACGCATTGGAGCGCCGCGGGGCGTTGACCCCCGCCGGGATCGCCGGGCTTGACGACGAGGCATGGCGCGGCGTGCTCCGGCGTGCCGTGCAGGTCAGTGCCATCACCTGCACCCGCGCCGGCGCGGACCCGCCCTGGCGCAACGAGATCCCGGACGAGTCAGCATGACCGACTGGCCCAACATATGACCGACTGGCACAGCACCGGTTTTCCCGCCGCCGACGCCAAGGACGACTTCAGCCGCGCCCGGCGGCGCGAGCAGTGGGCGCGCGTGGCCACCCGCCTGCGCGGTCGCCCGGGCGACGTGCGGGTCCTGCTGCCTTTCGACGAGGTGGTGACCGCCCTCGGCATGCGCGGCAAGCGGCGCGTGGGGGAGCGGCTCGTCGGGATCGCTCAGATAGTGGGGTCGGTTGACCGGACCCGCGACTTCGACCGCAGTTTCCGCCCGACCAGCTCGGTCGCACGCGCCCGCTTCGAGCGCATCGCCGCGATGGCCCGACGGGGCGATGAGCTGCCCCCCGTCGACCTGTACCGCATAGGGCGCGGCAAAGACGCCCTGTACTTCGTCCTTGACGGGCACCACCGGATCGCGGTCGCGTCAGCCCTCGGCCGGGACGCGATCAACGCCCGGGTGACCGAGATCGTCACGCAGTTGCCGGTCGGACCCGACTTGTTAGCGTCCGACCTGTTGACGAAGACTCACGAGCGGCTGTTCAACGAGCGGGTGCCGCTGCCCGAGGAGGTCCGCGACGCCATCCGGCTTCGTGACCCCGCCCACTACGCCAGGCTGGCCGAAGGCGTGGAGGCCTGGGGCTTTCGGGTGATGCAGGAGACGGGCGAGCCGCTCGACCGACGGGCGGTGGCGGCCCGGTGGTGGATCGACGAGTACGAGCCCGCCATCCGGCTCCTGCGCGAGGCCGGCCTGATCGAGACGCCGACGACGCAGCGGGCAGCTGCGCACGACGATGCGCCAGCAGCCGGCAACGACACGGGCAACGACACGGGCAAAGACACGGGCAACGAAGCTATGGATGTCGGGGTCGACGCCGCCGACGCCGCCGACGCCGCCGACGCCGCCGGGACTACCGAGGCCGAGGCCTACCTGCGGTTGGCCGAGCAGCGCTACCTGCTGCTGCGTAGCCACGACTGGGACGAGAAGGCCATGGAGCGGCTGCGCTCCGAGCGGCCACGGCGGCGCCCAGGAAGACGCCGGCGCCCGGCTCGACCCTGAGGGGGGCCATGCGATCGCGGCAGCGGTCGGACGGCCGACGCCGCCCGACGCGGTCTGAAACCCGGGTCGGGCGGCGTCCTGCCTCAGTCAGTGCGCCAGTCAGTGCACCAGTCGGCTTGGCACGAGCGCCTCAAGCGTCGCGTCGGACGGCTCCGGCGCCTCCCGCACCACCGAGCTCACCACCGCGCCCACCAGCAGTTCCGCCACCATTGCTGCCGCCGTGAGACGCGCCAGGGTGTGCGCCCTCGGTGGTGGGATCACCGGCACCCTCGCGGTACGTGAGGCTCGCTCCCGTCTCCGGCTCGAACAGGTGCAGCCGGCGGGCGTCAAGCCACAGCTCGGACTCCTCGCCTTCGCGCACCCGGCTCGCGGGGTCGAGCCGCGCGACGATCTGGCTCTCGTCGCCCTCGGACCGGACGTCCTCCTGATCGAGCTCGCGTGCGAGCTCGGCCATCCCCTGGTTGTGCCGGGCGGAGCCCTGGACGGGGATGTAGGCGTACAGCTCCGAGCCCATCCACTCGATCACGTCGATGCGGCTGCGGAAGGTGACCCCGGATCCGAGCACGTCCTTGCTCACCATCGACGCGTCCTCGAAGTGCTCCGGCCGCACGCCGACGATCACCGACTGCTCCTCACGTCCACCGGCGTTCGCGCCGACCCGCTCCCGAAACTCCTCGGGCAGGTCCAGCTCGGCCATCGGCAGGGTGAGCTTGCCACCCCGGATCTGTCCAGGCAGGAAGTTCATCGACGGCGAGCCGATGAAGCCGGCGACGAACAAGTTGATGGGGTTGTTGTAGAGCTCGCGCGGCGAGCCGACCTGTTGCATGATGCCCTTGCGCAGGACAGCCACCCGGTCGCCCAGCGTCATGGCCTCGGTCTGGTCGTGCGTGACGTAGACGGTGGTCGTGCCGTAGCGCTTCTGCAAGCGGGCGATCTCGGTGCGCATCTGCACGCGGAGCTTGGCGTCAAGGTTCGACAGTGGCTCGTCGAACAGGAACGCGGCCGGCTCCCGGACGATTGCTCGCCCCATCGCGACGCGCTGACGCTGACCACCGGACAGCGCCGCCGGCTTGCGGTCGAGGAACTCGCCGAGCTCGAGCACCCTAGCCGCCTCGCCGACCCGCTGGTCGATCTCGCCGGGCTCCATCTTGGCCAGCCGGAGCGGGAAGGCGATGTTCTCGCGCACCGACAGGTGCGGGTAGAGAGCGTAGTTCTGGAACACCATGGCCAGGTTCCGGTCCTTGGGGCCCAGCGTGTTGACCCGGTTCCCGCCGATCGACAGGTCACCCTCGCTGATGTCCTCGAGGCCGACGATCATCCGCAGCAGCGTGGACTTCCCGCAGCCCGACGGGCCGACCAGGATGACAAACTCGCCGTCTTGGATGTCGAGGTCGACATTGTCGACAGCCGTGGTGCCGTCTGCGTAGCGCTTGCTGATGCCACGAAGTGTGATCTCCGACATTGTTGCCTAACCCTTCACAGCGCCGGAGGTTAGTCCGGCGACGATGCGGCGCTGAAAGAACAGCACCACGAGGACGATGGGAATCGTGACGATCACCGCAGCGGCCGCAATGGCCCCGGTCGGTGCCTGGAACTGTGATGCGCCGGTGAAGAAGTTCAGTGCCGCTGGGACGGTGCGCGCCCTGTCCGTCGAGGTGAGCGTGATGGCGAAGACGAAGTCGTTCCAGGCGAAGAAGAACACCAGGATCGCCGACGTCGCCATGCCGGGCAGTGCCAGAGGAGCGATGACCTTGCGGAACGCCTGCAGGGGGGTGGCTCCGTCGACCGCCGCGGCCTGCTCGAGCTCCCAGGGAATCTCGCGGAAGAACGCTGACAGGACCCAGATCGCCATGGGCAGCGTGAATGTCATGTAGGGGATGATCAAGCCGGGCCAGGTGTCGTAGAGCCCGAGCGCGCGCCACATGTTGAACAGCGGGCCGACGATCGAGATCGGTGGGAACATCGCGATGGCGAGGGCTGCCGACAGGACGATCTTCTTCCCGGGAAAGTTCAGCCGGGCGATCGCGTAAGCCGCCAGCGTGGCCAGCAGCACCGCGAAGAACGTCGAGATCAGCGCAATGCCTGCCGAGTTGAGCAACGGCTTGAGGAAGGTGCCTTCCTTGAAGATGTTCGTGTAGTTGTCCAGCGAGGGGTGCCGCGGGTAGACGTAGCCGTCCGTGGCGTCGGTCGAGGACTTCAGCGACAGGCTGATGATCCACAGCAATGGAATTGCCACGTACAGCAGGATCATCAGGGTCGCGGCGATGGCCCAGGGCGAGGTCCGCTTGCGGTCTGCCGGGGTCGGGGGCCGCCCTCCCGACCTCGGCGCGGCTGCGCTCCTGGCGGGTGCGGTGTCGGAGCGCGTGGTCTCGCGCGCGTCGATGGTGGCCATCAGTGGTCCCCTCTGACCTGGCCGAGATCCGTCCGGAAACCTTTGACGAAGATCACGGCGATGATGATGACGAGGATGAACAGCAGCACCGACACCGCGGACCCGAGCCCGAGGTTCAGCTGGTTGATCAGCTGGTTATAGCCCAGCTGCGACAGCGTGGAGGTGTTGTTGGCGCCCTTGGTCTGGATGTAGACGGTGTCGAAGATGCGCACCGCGTCGAGCGTGCGGAACAGCAGGGCCACAAGGATCGCCGACTTCATGTTCGGCAGGATGACCTTGAACAGCCGCTGGGTACCGCTGGCTCCGTCGACCTTCGAGGCCTCGAGGATGTCCTCGGGCACTGTTGCCAGACCGGCCAGCAGCAGCAGCGACATGAACGGGGTGGTCTTCCAGACCTCGGTGATGATGATGACCGCCAGGGAGCCCCAGTGGCTGTTCAACGGCGGGGTCGAGAACGGGATGAACCCGCCCTTGTTGGGCGACACGGCGAAGTAGAACGCGAACGCCGCGACAACCGTGATGATCCCGTACGGCACCAAGATGGCCGTGCGCACAGTCCGGCGCCCGAAGATCGCCCGGTGCATGACCAGCGCCAGCCCCAGCCCGATGACCAGCTCGATCAGCACCGAGATGATGGTGATGACCAGGGTCGTCACAACGTCGTTCCAGAACAGGCCCGAGGACAGCACCTTGCTGTAGTTGGCAAAGCCCACGAAGCCGCGGTCGGACGGGAAACGCAGGTTGTACTTTTGCAGCGACAGCCACACCGAGTAGCAGATCGGGTAGGCGGTGACGAGCAACATCACGATCACGGCAGGCGCGACGAGCATCAGGCCGAGGCGCCGCTCCGCCTTATCACGGTCGGTGTAGTCGGGAGCCGCGCCCTTGTGGTCGGCCGGGGCGGGACGGTCGACGAGGGCCGAGCTGGTGGGAATCGACGTGCTCACAGGACTGCCTCCGACTTCAGGGCCTGCTGGACGAGACTGCGCAATGTCTTCGCAGTGGACTGCGGCGAGATCGCCGACATCGGGTGCAAGGTGTCCTGCACCGCAAGTGAGAGGTCGTTGTAGGCAGGCGAGACCGGCCGCGGCTCGGCGTCGTTGATGCTCTCGCGCAGCACCTTGGCGAAGGGATAGACCTTCACGAGGTCCTGGTCGTCGTACAGGTCAGAGCGGGTGGGCGGGTTGCCACCGTTGATCGCGGCGAAGCGCTGGTTGTCCTTGCCGACGATGCACTGCGCGGCCTGGTACGCCGCGTCGGCGTGCTGGGTGTACGCCCCGACGCCGATGTTGAACCCTCCGAGCGGAGGGCGGCTCTTCTGGCCTGCAGTGACCTCGGGGTAACGCGCCCACTTGATCTTGTTCTGGAACGCTTCACCCTGGTTTTCCTTCGCGCTCGGGTAGATGAAGGGGTAGTTGAGCTCGTAGGCCGACCCGCCCTTCTCAAAGGCCTGACGCGTGGCGTCCTCGTCATTGTTCGACAGGCTCGGGTCAGCTGCCGGCGAGGTGGCGACGTCATGCAGCACCGTCAACGCCTGCGTCGTCGGCCCAGGCTCGAGGCTGACCGCTGCGTTCTGCCCCTTGCTCGGATCGGTGAGGAAGTGGCCGCCGGCTGAGGCCAGTACAGCGTTGAACGTCACCGACAAGCTCTCGGCCTTGATGCCGGTCATTTGTACCTTGAGCTTCTTCGCGACCGCCTGGTCGGTCATCTGCTTCCAGGTGAAGTCCTTGCCCGGCGCGGGCACCAGGTCGCTGCGGTACCAGAGCAGTTGGGTGTTGGACGTGAACGGAGCGGCGTAGATCTTGTTCTGGTACTGCACTGTCGCGACCGGTCCCTGCAGGACGCCGTCGGTCAGCGCGCCGCGCATCGAGGCGGGGAACGCCTTGATCCAGCCGGCGTTGGCGAACTCCGCGGTCCAGATGACGTCCATGCCGATGAGGTCGATCGAGGAGTCCTTGGCCGCCAAGCGGCGGACCAGCTGCTCACGCTGGTCGCTCGCCGTGGCCGGCAGGTCCTGAACCTTGATTGTGTACTTGCCGCCAGAGCTCTTGTTGCAGACCGAGGCCGCATTCTCGATCCAGCCGCCGGCCTGGTGGCCGATGTACCAGTTGAGCGTCGGGGTGCCCGAACTCGAACTGCTGCCACAGGCTGCGAGCACCGGGGCACTGAGCGCTCCCGCCAGGGCGAGGGCACCGAATCTTCTGCGTCTCAACCGAGCCTCCGTCTCGTTGCTCCGTCGTCGTCAGTGTCGACGGGCCGCCGTGGCCGCGGCCGAAGGGTCTCGGCACGCGAGGGCTGCGCACCGCATGCTCTATGTCACATCGCGACAAAGCAACTCCTGAGCTCCGGCGCGTTGTGCGCGAGCCAGGATGGCCGCATGGCGAGCGGCAACGGCACGGCCGCTGACTCCCCCGCAAAGGCGCAGGGGGGGGCAGTCCTGTACCGCGGGGGAACCGTGTACGCGCCGGGCACCCCACGTGCCCAGGCCCTGCTCGTGCAGGACGGCACCGTGGCCTGGATCGGCCCGGATGCCGTGGCTGACAGCATCGGAGCGAGCCTGCCGGGCGGCAGCATCGTCGACCTTCATGGCACCCTCCTTGCTCCTGCGTTCGTCGATGCCCACGTGCACCTGACGGCGACCGGCCTGTCACTGGTCGGGTTGGAGCTGACGCACGCCCCTTCGCTCGCCGCAGCGCTCGACGCGGTTGCCGCAGCCGCCCGCCGCAGCCCGGGCGACGCCGTCCTGTGGGGGACCGGGTGGGATGAGACCCGCTGGCCCGAGCGGCGCGCCCCGACCGCAGCCGAGCTCGACCGTGCCGCACACGGACGCGCCGTCTACCTCTCCCGCGTCGACGTGCACTCCGCCGTAGCGTCCACGGCGCTCCTCGCGGCTGCTGGCTTGGCATCGTCGCACGGTGGCGGCGCGGGCCCCGCGGGCGCAGCCACCGGCTGGGTCCGGTCCGCCGAGCACGACGCCGTCCGCCGGGCCGCCCGAGCCGCGCTGGGCACCTCGCAGCGAGCCGACGCGCAACGCCAGGCCCGCACCGAAGCCGCCGCCGGCGGCGTTGCCTGCCTCCACGAGTGCGGAGGGCCGGAGATCGGCGGGGCCGACGACCTCGCGAGCGCCCTCGCGTTCGCGTCCGGCGAGCCCGGCCCCGAGCTCGTGCCGTACTGGGGCGGACCAGTGGACGAGGCGCTGCGGCTCGCCGCTCAGCCGGCCGGTGACCTGTTCGCCGACGGCACACTGGGGTCTCGAACCGCCGCGCTGTCGACGCCCTACCTCGATGCCCCCGACGAGAGGGGGCAGCTGCTGCTCGACGTCGACGCCATGACCCGGCATCTAGTCGACGCGACCGGGGCGAGCGCGCAGGGCGGCTTCCACGTGATCGGTGACCGCGCGGTCCTCGCTGCCGTCGAGGCGGCCGAGGCCGCGGCAGACGTCGTCGGCCTGGCTCGGTTCGTCGCCGCCCGGCACCGCCTCGAGCACCTGGAGATGGTGCCACCGGGCGCCGAACGGCGCCTGGCCCGCCTGGGGATCGTTGCCAGCGTCCAACCGGTGTTCCAGGAGCGGTGGGGTGCTCCTGGCCAGATGTACGACGCCCGGGTGGGGCCGGAGCGGGCGCGTGGGATGAACCCGCTGCGAACCCTGGCGCAGGCGGGAGTTCCAATCGCCTTCGGCTCCGATGCGCCGGTCACTCCGATCGACCCGTGGGCGGCGGTGCGCGCGGCCGTGCACCATCCCGATCCGGCGCAGGGCCTGTCGGGACGCGCCGCATTCGCGGCGGCCACGCGAGGCGGCTGGCGGGCAGCCCGCCGCGACGGGGAAGGTGTGCTGACCGTCGGTGCTCCGGCGACCTTCGCGGTCTGGCGGCACGAGGGGGAGCTGTCGGTGCAGCTGCCCGACGCGCGGGTCTCGGCCTGGTCGACCGACCCGCGCTCCGCCACGCCAGGGCTACCCGATCTTGACGCTCCCGCGCCCAGGTGCGAGCGGACCGTGGTGCGGGGCGTCGTCGTTTACGACCACCTGTCCTGCTGATCCAGCTCGTCACCCCGTGTATCTGCTCGTTGTCAATGCGTGAGCGTCACTCGATCGGGTGAACCTCGACCGGCCTCACGTTCGACTACAGATCGAGACTCGGTCCGACACGCCGCGTGTTCGCACAATTTCTGGTGGCAACGCGTTGTGCAGCCGCCACGGCGCGCCGATCTGACCTGCGCGTACTGATGCAAGCGCAGGTCACAGGTTTGACACCCCCTCCGGGGACCTCGATAGCCTCGGGTTGTTTCGTTGCACGTCCGCTTCACCGGGTTCGCCCACCGCTCAGACCGGCCCGGATCTGCTGACCATGGCAGCCAGGAGGTCCCGCCAGCCAGGACCGAGAAGGACGGGGGAGCCACCTTGGTGAGCACGTGCAGGACCGCGACCAGGCTCCGGCGCGGGTCGCGCGGTCCGGCAAGGGTTCCGGGCCGTCCCTAGACAACGGTGCCCGGCGCGCATCCAGCGCGCCGGACGCTGGTCCGAAGGACGGTCCGGACCCTGTCCGACCGACACACACGCATCTCAACCAGTCCCTGCCGGTACCGCCACGCCCGCTGTGGCCGCGCCTGGCCCCGCCCGGCGTCACGATGACGGACACTGGTCGGGTGACGCTCTTCGCCCCCGCACCGCCCGCGGCCCCTCGCGGCCGCCTGGGCGAGCACGCCGTGGAGCAGCCGGCGCCCAAGCGGAGCAGGAGGTCCGCCCGTCCGCTGCTCGCGCTCGCCGGCGGGCTGCTGCTTTTTGCCGCGTTTCCTCCTGTCGGGCTGTGGTGGGCTGCACCGCTTGCCGTCGCCCTGGTGAGCGGCGCCGTCGCAGGCACGCGTCCCCGCCGCGCCTACGGCCTCGGCCTGCTGTTCGCCCTTGCCTTTCTGCTGCCCCTGCTGGCCTGGAGCAGGGTCGCTGGGCTTGACGCCTGGCTGATCCTCACCCTGAGCCAGACGCTGCTCGTCGCCCTCGTCGGTCCGGTCACGGCGCTCACCATGCGCCTGCCCGGCGCGCCGGTCTGGGTGGCCACGAGCTGGACGCTGACGGAGGCCGTGCGCGGCCGCGCCCCCTTCGGCGGCTTCCCGTGGGGACGGCTCGCGTTCAGCCAGGGGCACGGCAGCTTCGTCGGCCTGGCCGCGCTCGGGGGAGCGCCGCTCGTCACCTTCGCCGTCGCGCTCAGCGGCGGGTTGCTCGCTGCTGCTGCTCTCCGGCTCGTGCGGGGGAGGGCGGAAGCGACCGGCGCCGGCAGCCCCACCCTCGGGCGCGTCGTCCCCGCGCGAGTTGCGGCGCTGACGGCGGTTGCGCTGCTCGTCGCACTGGGCGGGAGCCTCGTGTTCAGGCCGGTCGCCCCGCAGCCCGGGAGCGCCGTCGTCGCTGCCGTGCAGGGCAACGTGCCCCGACGCGGCCTGGAGGCGCTCGGGCAGAAGCGCGCCGTGACGGCCAACCACGCTGTCCGCACCGAGGCGCTCGCCCGCGATGTCGCCGCTGGCCGCGTCGCAGCCCCCGACCTGGTCCTATGGCCGGAGAACTCCTCCGACGTCGACCCGTTCCTCGACCCGGTCGCGGCCGATCTGCTCTCGCAGGCCTCCGCGGCAGTGCAGCGGCCCCTGCTCGTGGGCGCCGTGCTGCAGGGCCCCGGCCCCGGGCACGTGCGCAACGCCGGCCTGCTATGGGGTCCCGCGGGCTACCTCGGCCAGACCTACGTCAAGCAGCACCCCGTGCCCTTCGCCGAGTACCTCCCGGGTCGCCCGGTCCTCGAGCAGCTGGTGCACCGGTTCCGCGACCTCATGCCCAACGACTTCGTCGCCGGTCGCTCGCCCGGGGTGCTCGACATCCCGACCCGGCTCACCGCGGGCGCTCCGGCGGTGCGGATCGGCGACGTCATCTGCTTCGAGGTGGCCTACGACTCGATCGTGCGCACGCCGGTGCAGCGTGGCGCGCGCCTGCTGGTCGTGCAGACCAACAACGCCACCTTCGGCCGGTCGGGCGAGACCTACCAGCAGCTGGAGATGTCGCGGCTGCGGGCCGTCGAGCACGGCAGGGCCGTCGTCGTGGTCTCCACCAGCGGGGTCAGCGCTCTGATCAACCCGGACGGGAGTGTGCTGACGACGGCATCCCCGTTCACCGCTGCGGCCCTGGTGCGGTCGCTCCCGCTGCGCACGTCCACCACGCTGGCCGACCGGGTGGGCGAGTGGCCCGAGGGGATCATCGCCGGGGTCGGCCTGCTCGCCCTGCTCATCATCGGGCTGGGCGGTGTCAGGGGGCGCCGGCGCGGCACGAGCCGGGGGAAGGCGTGATGCGGGTCCTGGTGTGCATCCCGACCTACAACGAGCGGGAGAACCTGCCCGTCACGCTGGGGCGGGTGCGTGCGGCGGTGCCCGAGGCCGACGTGCTGGTCGTCGACGACCAGAGCCCCGACGGCACCGGTGAGCTGGCCGACGCGCTGGCGGCCGCGGACCCGAGCGTGCACGTCCTGCACGGCCGGCCCAAGGCCGGTCTCGGCGTGGCGTACGTCAGCGCGTTCGCGTGGGGCATCGAGCGCGGCTACGACGCGCTGGTCGAGATGGACGCCGACGGCTCGCACCAGCCCGAAGAGCTGCCGCGGCTGCTGGCCGCCCTGCGCTCGGCCGACGTGGTGCTGGGCTCGAGGTGGGTCGACGGCGGCCAGGTGCGCAACTGGCCTCGCAGCCGGCTGCTGCTCTCGCGCGGCGGCAACGCCTACGTGCGTGCCGTACTGCGGATGCCGCTGTCGGATGCAACCGGCGGCTTCCGGGTCTACCGCGCCGAGGTGCTGCGCTCGCTGGCGCTCTCGGAGGTCGCCTCGCAGGGATACTGCTTCCAGGTCGACCTGGTCTGGCAGGCGTGGCGGGCCGGAGCTCGCGTCGTCGAGGTGCCGATCACCTTCGTGGAGCGGACTGAAGGGGAGTCCAAGATGAGCCGGCAGATCGTCCTCGAGGCGCTGTGGCGGGTCACCTGGTGGGGGTTGCGGCAGGGCCGCACGGCCAGCCCGAGCCGGTCGCGGCTGGAGGCGGCCTCCTGATGGGCGCCCTGCTCGTCGTCGCGCTCATCGTGGTCCCGCTCGCCGAGATCTGGACCATCATCCAGGTCGCGCACGTGATCGGCGGCTGGCCCACCATCGTCCTGCTGTTTGCCGAGTCGTTGCTGGGTGCCTGGCTCGTCCGGCGGGAGGGGCGCCGGGCGTGGCAGGCCTTCCGGTCGGCGCTCGAGCAGCACCGGCCGCCGGCGCGGGAGGTCAGCGACGCCGCGCTGGTCCTGCTCGGCGGGGCGCTGCTGCTCACGCCGGGCTTCATGACCGACATCGCCGGCTTCCTGCTGCTGTTCCCACCGACGCGCGCCCTCGCGCGCGGATGGCTGACCCGGCTGGTCGCGCGGCGGCTGATGGCCGGGGCGGTCGGAGCAGCCGGCGGTCACGCAGGTCCCTCTACGCCGAAGACCCGGTCACCGCGAGGTGACCGGGTCGTCGAGGGCGAGGTGCTTGCCCCTGAGCGGAGGCAGCGGCGCCGCTGAGCTTCGAGGCGCTCCCGCTGCCCCTCAGGCGGACTTGCGTGGAGTGTTCGAGCGCAGGAACGCGAGCCGCTCGGCGAGGACCTCCTCGAGGTCCTCGGTGGTGCGGCGCTCCATCAGCATGTCCCAGTGGGTACGCGTCGGCTTGACCTTCTTGGGCTCCGGGCGCTCGCCGTCGACGAGCAGCGCCTCGGCGCCGCACACGCGGCACTCCCATACGGCCGGGACGTCGGCCTCGGCGGCGAAGGGAACCCCGACCTGGTGGCCGTTGGGGCAGTCGTAGGTGACGTTCTGACGCGCGGCCATCTCGCTGCCGCGCTCGGTCTCGTAGGAGACGGCGCCGAGGCGGGAACCTCGGAGTACACGCTCGCCCATGGAGGACTTCCTTTCGGGCGGTCGGGGAGTATCAGGACCTAACGGTGACAACGTCACGGGATGCTGTTCTCGTTCCCGGCCGTGGCCCGAGATAACGGAGTTTTGCTATGCCCACCCCCGACCGGCCCGCCGCTGAGACGGCGCCTGCGGTGCCCTCGACCTCCCGTCCGCCGGCTCCGCGCGCCGCTGCCGACCCGTGGGCCTCAGTTCTCCTGGTGCTGTCGGCAGCCCGAAGCGTGCTCGGCGCGGCTGCCTTCGTCGCGCCGGTGACGGGTTCGGTGCTCCTCGGTATCGACCGCAGCTCCGCCGTGCGGATGAGCTGGGCCACCCGGGCCTTCGCCAACCGCGACTTCGCGGTCGGGCTGCTCGGCATCGCCGGCGCCCGGCAAGGCGGAGCCGTTGTGCGCACCGCTTTGCTGACCGGGGCGGTTTGCGACGCCGGTGATGCCCTGACGTTCCTGCTTGCCCTCCGCGGCCGGCAGATCGGGCGGGGCCGCGGCACTCTGCTCGCCCTGTCCTCGGCTGGAGCGGCGACGCTGGGTTGGGTGGCGAGCCAGCGGACCCAGCCGTGACCGGAGACCCGTAACAGGCTGATAGCCCACAGGGAACCTGCATCTTGCTTCGGTACCGTGCGGGCGGTGAGCGTCTCGGCGGGGGAGCGGACTTCCGCTGCTGCCGAGACGGTCGGCCCACCGCTCCCGGAGCAGCAGCCGGGTCCGGCCGGCCTGCGGATCCAGTGGTGGCGCGAGCTGTTGCTGGCGCTCGTCGGGTATGCGGTCTACGCGGCCGGACGCTCCCTGCACGGGCAGATGCTCGACGCCGACGACGTCCGCATCGCCGACGCCCACGGCCACGCCCTGCTGCACCTCGAGCAGCAGTGGGGGTGGCGTGGGAGCACTCCATTCAGAGCCTGTTCCTGCCGCACCATTCGCTGGTCAAGGTCATGGGCGGCTTCTACGGCGGTGCCCACTTCATGGTCACGCTCGCCGTCCTGCTCTGGCTGCTGTTCGCCCGGCCCGCCCACTACAGGTTCTGGCGCTCGGTGCTGTTCACGGTGACCCTCGCGTCAACTGTCGTCTTCCTGCTGTGGCCGGCGCTGCCGCCCCGGTTGCTGCCGGTCGGTGAGCGAACGGTCGACACCCTCGACGTCATTGGCGGCCTGTGGTCGTACAACCACGGTGTCCTCGAGCACATCAGCGACCCGTACGCGCCAATGCCGAGCCTGCACCTGGCATGGGCGAGCTGGGTGACGCTGGCGGTGTGGTTCGCGCTGCCGGCGCGGCGCCGCCTGACCCGGGCCGCCCTGCTCGGCTACCCGGCAGTCGTCTACCTCACGGTCGTGGTGACCGGGACGCACTACCTCATCGACGGCGTCGCGGGCATGGCCATGCTCGGGCTGTCTATCGCGGCTGTCGCGCTGGCACCTCGGGCCCGGCCCTGGCTGCGACGGAGGCAGCTGCTTCCCTGACCGCCCCTCAGCGCTGACGATGCACGGCCGCCCGTGGCCGGGCGGTTGGCGGCCCGACGGACCCCCGCATCTGCGGAGTCGCCGTCAGCACCTTGCGCCTGCTGTGCTTGCCCTCGTCGACCGCCCGGAGGGTGCGCTGCACCACGGCGGCCACCAGCTCGTCGACCGGCCAGCGGTAGCTCGACAGCGGCGGGGTCAGCAGGCGGGATACGGGGTGGTCGTCAAAACCCAGGACCGACACGTCGTCCGGCAGCCGCAGGCCGAGCGCCCCCGTTGCCGCGTAGACCCCGTAGGCGATGGAGTCGGCCAGGCACAGGAAAGCAGTCGGTGGCTGCTCCTGCGTCAGCAGCGCTGACGCGACAGCGCTTGCGCCGTCGAGGTCATGCGGCGCCGTGTGCAGGGTCGCCGTGATGCCCCGCTCGATCGCCACGCGATGCACGACGGCCTCCGCGGGCCGGTCCGGCGTCGACACGCCCACCGGCGTCAGGACGGCGACCTCGCGGTGGCCAGCCTCGGCCAGTCGGGTCAGCGCGTCGGTCACCCCTCCAGCGTTGTCGAAGACCACCTCGGCGGCCGTCGCGGCCCCGACGAGCGAGTCGCCGACCGAGACGAGAACCGTCTGGGCGGCGATGGCCGGCCAGTGCATTCCTCGCGGGTCGACGGGCAGCACGATGAGCGCATCGACCCGCTGGTCGACCAGGCGCTGAGCGAGCGAGGCCTCGAGGTGGGGGTCGTTGGTCGCATCGACGATGAGCCCGTTGCGGCCGGCCTCGAGCAGCTGGCGCCCCAGCGCGGCAGCGACGGACTGCTGCCACATGTCCTGCAGCGACCGGCACAGCACCCCGATCGACCCGGTTCGGCCCGACGCCAGCGCCCGCGCGATGGGGTCGACCTGGTAGCCCAGGCGCTCGGCAGCATCCTGCACCCGCTGCTGGGTCTCCTCGGTGACCTGCAGGCCGCGCAGGGCGTAGGACACAGCGGCCTGCGACAGGCCGGTCTCCTCGGCGATATCGCGCAGCGTGGGACGCCGAGGACGGTCGGGCACCGGGCAAGTGTAGGTAATGCCACTGTCACCCCAGTGCGACGAGTGTTGACAGCCACCCGGTGAAGCGGTTCACTGAAGCGAATCAGTGAATCGCTTCACTAGGGGTGTATTAGCAGGAGGGAGCGTGAGGACACGGCCGCCGTCGACGTCCACCAGCACCTCTGGCCCCCCTCGCTCATCGAGGCGCTGCGCAGCCGGACACACCGGCCGCGGATGGACGGGTGGACCCTGCACCTGACGGGGGAGCCGCCCTACGAGGTTGACCCCGCAGCTCACGACCCGGCGGCACGCCGTGCCCTGGACACAGACCTCGACCGGGCCCTGCTCAGCCTGTCGAGCCCGCTGGGCATCGAGAGCCTGCCCCCGGACGAGGCCGCACCGCTGCTCGCGGCCTGGAACGCGGGCGCGCTGGCCCTGCCGCCGCCGTTCGGTGCCTGGGCAGCGGTCAGCACGACCGAGCCCGACCTCGCCGGCTTGAAGGACCTGCTGGGCGCGGGCATGGTCGGGCTGCAGCTGCCCGCCACCTGCCTCTTGACACCAGGTGCCGTCGAGCGAGTCGCGGGTGTGCTGCGGGTCTGCGAGCTGAGCGACCGTCCCGTCCTCGTCCATCCCGGCCCGGTGGCGGCAAGGGCGCCCGGCGACCCGCCCCTGCCGGCATGGTGGCCGGCCGTCGTCGACTACAGCGCGCAGCTGCAGGCGGGTTGGTGGAGTTGGCAGGCCGCCGGACGCGCCCTGCTGCCGGAGCTGCGGATCTGCTTCGTCGCCGGCGCCGGGCTCGGCCCGGTGCACCACGAGCGCTTCGCTGCCCGGGGGGGCGATCGCACGCACGTCGACCCGGACACGTTCGTCGACACCTCGTCCTACGGGCGTACCGGAATCGAGGCGCTCATCCGCGTGCTCGGCATCGACCCGGTGGTGCTCGGCAGTGACCGCCCCTACGCCGAGCCGCTCTGGCAGGGCGGGTCGAGCGCCCCCGACTTCGGCGCCGCCGCCCGGCACGCGGTGCGCGTCTCCAACCCCCGCCGACTGCTGCATGGAGGACGACCGTGACCCAGGCGCCAGCGACCACCGCGACGCACGCGACCCCTGTCATCCCGGCTCAGGCGGAGCCGGCCCCGACCGCCCTGGACGCCCTGCCGGGGCGCGACCTCACCAAGCGCGAGCTGCTCGAGCTGGTGCGCGCGCTGGCGGCTGACGAGCAGGTCTGGCGCGAGCACGTGGCGTTCAGCGGCGGCGAGCGGCACTACGTCTCGCTGTACCGAGATGCCCACGTCGACGTGTGGGTGTTGTGCTGGGTGCCCGAGAACGACACCGGATGGCACGACCACGACGTCTCGTCCGGGGCTGTCGCGGTGGCGGAAGGCTGCCTGGTCGAGCACAACCTCGCGGTCGGCGTACCAAGCCTCTCGACCGACGTCCCCGCCGGCGGCGCCTACTGCTTCGGCCCCGACCACATCCACCGCCTGACCGGGCGTGACGCAGGCAGCGTCTCCATCCACGCCTACTCGCCGCCGCTGTGGCGGATGGGCCAGTACGCCGTGACGACGAGCGGCGTGCTGCGCCGCACCCCGGTCTCCTACGCCGAGGAGCTGCGCCCGATCGAGATCGACAGCTGAGCCCGCATCATCGGCCGTGCAGCAGCCCTGCCAGCCGGGCCAGCAGCCGCTCGGCCAGCTCGACGTCGGCGGTGAGGTCACGGTCTTGCCGCTGCTCGGGCAGCTGGGCGCAGATGTCAGCTGCGGTGCGCAGCAGCTCGCCCGACGGGACATCCCCCAGCCGCGATGCGCGCACCGCGGCGACCAGCTCGCAGGCCAGCAGGGTGCGCAGCGGCGGGGCGGCGCCGAGCGCCTGCCGCGCGGCGAGCGAGGCGAAGCTGGCGTCCTCCTCGACCCCCCGCGACACCACGACGGACTGCAGGCCCGCCGGAGCGGCTAGCGCCCGCAGGTCGCCCAGCGCGGCAGCAGCCACGTACTCGAGTGCCATCACCCCGGAGGCACCAGCTGTCCCGTCACCGAGGAAGGGCGGCAGGCCGGTCGTCACGGGGTCCATGAGGCTGCCCAGCCGGGCCGCTGCAAGCTGCGCGGACTGCGCCACCGCGATGACGGCCGCGTCGAGCGCCTGGCCGAGGTAAGCGGCGTGGAAGCCGCCGTGGTGCGCGACGGTTCCGGTCTCCGCGAGCACGACAGGGTTCTCCCCAGGTGCGTTGGCCAGGGCGGAAACGACGATGTCGAGCGCATCGAGCGCATCGAGCACCGGCCCGTGCACCTGCGGCAGCGTCCGCAGGCCGAACGTGTCCTGGATGCGGCGGGGCTCCGGCGCGCCGGCCGTCAGCAACCGCATCCAGCGGCAGACCTGGCGCGCCCCCTCGAACGGGGTCACCCGCTCGACGGCGTCGGCGAAGGCCTCGGGGTTGCCGCCCGTCGCCGTGCACGTCATGGCCACGACGACGACGGCACTGCGGGCGAGCATGCTCAGATCGGCGCAGGCGAGGGCAGCGTCACCGATCACGGCGGCATTGCTGCTGAGGAAGGGCAGGGCGTCGTGCGAGGTGAAGGCGTAAGTCGAGGGCAGCGGGCGGGTCGTCGGCGCCTCTCCCGCGAGGGCCAGGGCAGTGGTCGCGAGCGCGGCGAGGTCGCCGGTGCCGACACCGCCGAGCTCGCGCACCGGGGGCAAGGCCCCCGCAGCCAGCATGGCCGCCACGGCATCCAGCAGCGCCGGGGACGCCCCGCTGCCCCCCGCCGCGAGCTGGTTGAGCCGCACGACCAGCATCGCCCGCACCCGCTCGGGGCTACGGACCGGCCCTGCGCCCGTAGCGTGGCTGCGCAGCAGCACCCGTGCGTGCTCGTCGGTGGCCGCGACGGCGACGGAGCGGTTGGCACCGACGCCCGTCGAGCGGCCGTAGAGCGCCCGCTCGCCCGACACCCGGACGGCGAGCTCATGCGAGCGCCGGGCCCGGTCCTGACCGGCGGGGTCGAGCACGACCTGCTCCTGGTGGCGCGCTGCTGCCACGATGTCGCCGCAGGTCAGCTGCCTTCCGTCGAGCCGGATCATCGCTCTCCTGTCCCAGCGGCCGCCACATCGATGCTGCCATGACGGCCGGCTTCGACTCGCTGTGGTCCTCGCTGCACGAGGTCGGGCGCGACGCGCGGACCGGCGGCTACCGGCGGTACGCCTGGACGCCTACCGACCGGGTGCTGCGGGAGTGGTTCGCCGGCGAGGCGGCGGCGCGAGGGCTGGACCTGACCCTCGACCGGGCCGGCAACCAGTGGGCGTGGTGGGGCGACCCCGACGCCGCGGCGGCCGCCGGCACCCCAGGCGTCGTCGCGGGCAGCCACCTCGACTCGGTCCCGGACGGCGGCGCGTTCGACGGGCCGCTGGGCGTCGTGTCCGCCTTCGCGGCGCTCGACCTGCTGCGCGCACCGGGTGTCCCCACGCGCCGGCCGGTCGGCGTCGTCAACTTCGTCGACGAGGAGGGCGCCCGGTTCGGCGTCGCCTGCGCCGGCTCCCGCCTGATCACCGGCGCCCTGGCCCCCGACGCCGCCCGAGCGCTGCGCGACACCGACGGCGTCTCGATGGGTAAGGCCCTGCAGGCGGCCGGGCGCCGCCCCGGCGAGCTGGGCCGCGACCAGGAGGTGCTGCGCCGGGTGGGCACCTTCGTCGAGCTGCACGTGGAGCAGGGCCGGGGGCTGGTCGAGCTCGGCGCCCCGGTCGGCGTCGCGAGCAGCATCTGGCCGCACGGCCGGTGGCGCGCCGTCCTGCCGGGGGAGGCCAACCACGCCGGCACGACCAGGCTCGAGGACCGCCGTGACCCGATGCTGGCTTACGCCCGCCTCGTCCTCGCCGCCCGGGAGGCCGCGGTCCGGCACGGCACGGTCGCTACCTGCGGGAAGGTGCTGGTCGAGCCGAACGGCATCAACGCCATCGCCTCGAGCGTCACCGGTTGGGTGGATGCCCGGGGCGCATCGTCCGATGCCGTGCGCGCCGCCGTCGCCGAGCTGGCCGCGCTGGTCGAGGCCGAGGGCGGCACCTTGACCCGCGAGTCGTGGACCGATGAGACCACCTTCGCCCCGGCGCTGCGCGACCAGCTGGCTGCCCGCCTCGATGCACCCGTTCTCGCCACCGGCGCCGGGCACGATGCGGGCATCCTCGCGAACGCGGGTGTCCCCACCGCCATGCTGTTCGTGCGCAACCCCACCGGCGTCTCGCACTCGCCCGCCGAGTTCGCCGAGCCGGATGACTGCGCCAGCGGCATCGAAGCGCTGGCCGCGGTGCTGGAGGACCTGGCGGCGTGAGGACCTGGTTCGCCGGCACCGCCTGGGTTGGTGGCGGCGTGGCGCGGGATGTGCGGATGACCGTTGGGCACGGCCGCTTCACTCAGGTCGAGGTGGGCGTCGCGGCGGCGCCGGGCGATGCCCGCCTGCCCGGCCTGGTGCTGCCCGGCTTCGCGAACACCCACAGCCACGCCTTCCACCGGGCGCTGCGCGGGCGGACGCACGACCGCGGCGGCACGTTCTGGACCTGGCGGGAGCGGATGTACGGGGTCGCGGGCCGGCTCGACCCCGACTCCTACCTCGCGCTCGCCCGTGCGACGTTCGCCGAGATGGCGCTCGCCGGGGTGAGCAGCGTGGGGGAGTTCCACTACCTGCACCACGCCCCCGGCGGCACCCGCTACGCCGAGCCCAATGCGATGGGCCGCGCGCTCGTCGAGGCGGCGCGGCAGGCCGGCATCCGTCTCACGCTGCTCGACACCTGCTACCTGGCGGGCGGGCTGACCGCAACCGGCCACGTGCCGCCGGCCCCGGAGCAAATGCGGTTCACCGACGGTAGCGCCGCAGCGTGGGCGCGGCGGGTCGAGTGCTTGGGCGCGCTGCCGCCGCATGCCCTGGCCGGGGTGGCCATCCACTCGGTGCGCGCCGTCCCACGCGCCGACCTGCCGGTGGTGGTGCAGGCCGCCCGCGGCCGCCCGCTGCACGTGCACCTGTCCGAGCAACCGGCCGAGAACCGGGCGTGCCTCGCGGCCTACGGGCTCACCCCCACCGCCCTGCTGGACGACGCCAGGGCGCTCGGGTCCGGCACCACAGCCGTGCATGCGACCCACCTGAGCGCGGCCGACATCGCGCTGCTCGGAACGAGCGGGACGACGGCGTGCTTCTGCCCCACGACCGAGCGCGACCTCGCCGACGGCATCGGCCCTGCTCGCCGGCTGCTCGACGCCGGCTCGCCACTGGTGCTGGGCAGCGACCAGCACGCGGTGATCGACCTACTCGAGGAGGCGCGGGCGCTGGAGATGGACGAGCGGCTCGCGAGCCTCGAACGGGGCCGGCTGCCCGTGTCGGCACTGGTCGAGGCGCTGACGTCAGCCGGGCAGCGCAGCATCGGCTGGCACGACGCCGGGCGGATCAAGGTCGGCGCCCGCGCCGACCTGGTGGCGGTGCGCCTGGACACCGTGCGCACCGCCGGAGCGGATGCGGCGCAGGCGGTCCTCGCCGCGACGGCGGCGGACGTCGACACCGTCCTCGTCGACGGGACAGTCGTGGTCGCCGGCGGCCGGCACGTGCTGGGCGACGTGGGGGCCCTGCTGGCCGATGCGATCGCGCCGCTCTGGGCGGCCTGAGCATCCCGGCAAGCCCGACCCGGCTACACCACGCGCTTGCCGCCCTTCCAGACCTGCCCGATGAGGGGCACGCCGGGACGGTAGGCGAGGTGGACGTAGCTGGGAGCGTCGAGGACGACGATGTCCGCGCGGGCGCCCACCCGCAGCGAGCCGACGTCGGTGCGCCGCAGCGCAGCCGCGCCTCCCGCCGTCGCCGCCTGGACCGCCTCGGCGGGCGTCATGCGCATCTCGCGGACGGCGAGCGCGATCGCCAGCGGCATCGAGGTGGAGTAGCCCGAGCCAGGGTTGCAGTCGGTCGCCAGCGCGACCGTCGCGCCGGCGTCCAGCAGGCGTCGTGCCGGCGGGTAGGGGGAGCGGGTCGAGAACTCCACGAGCGGCAGCAGTGTCGCCACGGTGCGCGACTGCGCGAGGGCGTCGACGTCGGCCGGCGACAGGTGGGTGCAGTGATCAGCGCTGGCGGCACCCAGCTCGACGGCGAGCGCCACACCCGGCCCGGCGCTCAGCTGGTTGGCGTGAAGCCGGGGCTCGAGCCCCGCAGCCATCCCGCTGACCAAGACCTGCCGGGACTCGTCGGCGTCGAAGGCTCCGTCGTCGCAGAAGGCGTCGACCCACCGGGCGTGCGGCGCGCACGCCGCCAGCATGTCTCCGCACACCAGCCCGACATAGGCGTCGCGGTCCGAGCCCTGCGGCACCACGTGGGCCCCGAGGTAGGTGGTCTCGGGCGTGAACTCGGCGGCGATGCGCAGCGAGCGCTGCTCGGTTGCCAGGTCGAGGCCGTAGCCGGACTTGGTCTCGAACGTGGTGACGCCCGCGCGCAGCAGCTCGCCTGCGAGCCGGGCCAGGTTCTGCCGGAGCTCGTCGTCACTGGCGGCCCGCGTCGCGGCGACTGTCGCGCGGATGCCGCCTGCCCGGTAGGGCACCCCGGCCATCCGGGCGGCGAACTCGTCGGCGCGGTCCCCCGCGAACACCAGGTGCGCGTGGGAGTCGACGAACCCGGGCAGCACCGCCCGTCCGCCGAGATCGATGCGTTCGTCCGCATGCGGCGCATCGGCAGCGCGCCCCACCCAGGCGATGCTGTCGCCGTCGAGCACGAGCGCGGCTCCCGCGATCTCGCCGCGCTCGCCGACCTCGTCGTCCTGGCTCGCGAGCAGGCCGATGCCGGTGAGCAGCGTTGTCACCGGCTCCCGGCCCTCAGTGCTCGCGCATCGGGACGCGGACATCGCGCTCGCCGGCCACTCGGGCCGCCCGGTCGTAGCCGGCGTCGACGTGGCGGATGACCCCGGTGCCGGGGTCGTTGGACAGCACCCGGGCGAGCTTCTCGGCGGCGAGCGGGGTGCCGTCGGCGACGCTGACCTGCCCCGCGTGGATCGAGCGCCCGATGCCGACCCCGCCGCCGTGGTGAATCGACACCCACGTCGCACCGCTCGCGACGTTGACCATCGCGTTGAGCAGCGGCCAGTCGGCGATCGCGTCCGAGCCGTCGAGCATCGACTCGGTCTCGCGGTAGGGCGAGGCGACCGACCCGCAGTCGAGATGGTCGCGCCCGATGGCCAGCGGCGCGCTGATCTCGCCGCTCGCCACCAGCTCGTTGAAGGCGAGCCCGGCTCGGTCGCGCTCGCCGTAGCCGAGCCAGCAGATGCGGGCGGGCAGGCCCTGGAAGTGCACCCGCTCCTGCGCGAGACTGATCCACCGGCGCAGTGATTCGTTCTCGGGGAACAGCTCGAGGATCGCCCGGTCGGTGCGGGCGATGTCCTTCGGGTCCCCGGACAGCGCTGCCCAGCGAAACGGTCCCTTGCCCTCGCAGAACAGCGGGCGGATGTAGGCGGGGACGAAACCGGGGAAGTCGAACGCGCGGGCATACCCGGCCAGCTGCGCCTCGCCGCGGATGGAGTTGCCGTAGTCGAAGACCTCGGCGCCGGCGTCCTTGAAGCCGACCATCGCCTCGACGTGGCGGGCCATCGACCCGCGGGCGCGGTCGGTGAAGTCGGCCGGCTTGTTGGCGGCGTAGCTCTTCATGTCGGCGAAGTCAACGCCGAGCGGCAGGTAGGCGAGGGGGTCGTGGGCGCTGGTCTGGTCGGTGACGATGTCGATGGGAGCGTCCATCGCGAGCAGCTGGGGGACGAGCTCGGCGGCGTTGCCGAGCACGCCGATCGACAGCGGCCGACGGGCGTCCCGGGCCGCGGCGGCGCGGTCGAGCGCATCCTGCAGGGAGTCCGCCTCCTCGTCGAGGTAGCCGTGCTCGATGCGCCGCTTGATCCGCGACGGGTCGCACTCGATGCAGATGGCCACGCCGTCGTTCATGGTGACGGCGAGCGGCTGCGCGCCGCCCATCCCGCCGAGGCCGGCGGTCAGCGTGATGGTGCCAGCGAGCGTGCCGCCGAACCGCTTGGCCGCAACGGCTGCGAAGGTCTCGTACGTGCCCTGGAGGATGCCCTGGGTGCCGATGTAGATCCACGAACCCGCGGTCATCTGGCCGTACATCGTCAGGCCCAGGTGCTCCAGGCGGCGGAACTCCTCCCAGTTCGCCCAGTCGCCGACCAGGTTGGAGTTGGCGATCAGGACCCGCGGCGCCCACTCGTGGGTGCGCATCACCCCCACCGGCCGGCCGCTCTGGACCAGCAGCGTCTCGTCCAGCCGCAGGTCGGTCAGGGTGCGCACGATCGCGTCGTAGGACGCCCAGTCGCGCGCCGCCTTGCCGGTGCCGCCGTACACGACGAGGTCCTCGGGGTGCTCGGCGACCTCAGCATCGAGGTTGTTCATCAGCATCCGCATCGGCGCCTCGGTCTGCCAGCCGCGAGCGGTGATGGCGGTGCCGCGGGCGGCGCGGACGGGGCGGGGTGTGCTCATCAATTCTCCTAGCTGTTGCTGGGCACCAGATGCAGTCACTGCCCGAGGACCCGGACGCCAAGGTAGGCCACGCCACCCACGAGCACCCACGACGCCAGCCCGAGCAACAGCGCCCGGCCGCCGGTGCGCCGCAGTGTGGGCAGGTGGATGCCGGTGCCGAGCCCGACCAGGGCAGCGGTGAGCAGGACTCCCTGCAGCGTCTTCGCGCCGCTGAGCGCCGCAGCGGGCAGCACGCCGGTGCTGGTCAGCAGGACGGCAGCCAGGAATCCGGCGACGAACAGCGGCACGGGCGGTGGGCGGTGGGGCGTGTCCGCAGCGGGCGCCAGGTGGCGAGCCCGGCGGCGTCGCAGCTGCCGGCGCTGGCCGATGGCGACGGCGGTGACCAGGGGCGCCAGCAGGACCACGCGGGTCAGCTTGACCACGACCGCCGTGGTCAGCGCTCCCGGCACGCGGTTGGCGGTCGCGACTGTCTGGCCGACGTCATGCACGCTGGCCCCGACCCAGGAGCCGAAGGCTGCGACATCGAGCCCGAGTGGGGCGCGCAGCAGCGGCAGAACGAGGATCGCGAGCGTCCCGCACAGCGTCACCAGGGCGACGGCGGTGCCGGTGTCCTGCTCGTCGCCGGCGGCGACCGGCTCCATCGCCGCGACCGCCGACGCGCCGCAGATGGAGAAGCCGGTGGCGATGAGCAGGGACCGGGCCGGCGGCACCCCGAGCCAGCGCCCGAGCAGCCGCGTGCCGGTGAATGTCACCGCGACCGTGAGCAGGACGACGGCGAGCCCGCCGGCGCCGAGGTGGGCGAGCTGGGTCAGGGAGAGCTGGAGCCCGAGCAGGACGACGGCGACGCGCAGCAGCCGGTGGCCGGCGAGGTGGGTGCCGGGCCGCAGCACCGGGCGGTGCAGGCCGGTGTTGGCGACCAGGGCGCCGAGCGCGACGCCGACAGTCGAGGCGTTCAGCCCCGGGACGAGTCTCGCCGCGCCGAACGCCACTGCGGTGGCCACCGCCACCACGGCGAGGCCCGGCAGCACGTTGGCCCGGCCGGCCCCGCTCAGGCGCCGCACCGCAGCGGATCGATCGAGCACGGCCATGACCTCACCGTGCTCCGCAGCGCCGGCCGCGGGTAGCCCTCACGAACTTGTACCGTGACAAGCCAGACTTGTAGCAGGGGGGCGCGCTTGCTGAGCCCACGCGTGCCTGAGCTGGCCGCCCTCGAAGCGCTGCTGGCCGTCGGGCGAACCGGCAGCCTCAGCGCGGCGGCAGCCGAGCTGGGGGTCAGCCAGCAGGCGCTCTCGCTGCGGATGCGCGGCATGGAGGGCCGGGTCGGCGTGCCGCTGCTGATCCGCAGCGCGAACGGCTCGCAGCTGACGGCGCCCGGCGTGGTGCTCGCGCAGTGGGCGACCAAGGTCCTCGACGCCGCCGCCGAGCTCGACGCCGGCATCGACGCGCTGCGGACCGGCAGCCGGGCCCACCTGCGGGTCGCGGCGAGCCTCACGATCGCCGAGCACCTGCTGCCCGGATGGCTCGTCGCCCTGCGCGCCCGGCAAATTGGCAGCAGCGCGGGCGGGGCAGGCACGCCGAGCGAGGTCGAGCTCGAGGCGACGAACAGCGACGCTGTTGCCGAGCGCGTGCTGGCTGGCGGCGCCGACATCGGCTTCGTGGAGGGACCTCAGGCACCGGCAGGGCTGCGCGCCAAGGTCGTCGCCCACGACGCCCTGCTCGTCGTCGTGCCGCCCGCCCACCCCTGGGGCCGGCGCCGTGGCCCCCTGTCGGCGGCCGAGCTGGCAGCCACCCCCCTCGTCAGCCGGGAGCCGGGGTCGGGTACGAGGCGGGCTCTCGAACGGGCGCTGCGCGACCGGCTGCCCGGTGTCCGGCCGGTCCCGCCTGCGCTCGAGTTCTCCAACGCCGCCGCCGTGCGGGCTGCCGTCGTCGCGGGCGCAGGACCGGCCGCGCTGTCCTCACTGGCCGTCGCGGACGACATCGCGCTCGGACGGCTGCGCGCAGTCGACGTTCCCGAGCTGGACCTGCGCCGGAGCCTGCGGGCGGTGTGGTCCGGGGGACCGCAGCCACCGGCGGGTGCGGTGCGCGACCTCGTCGCCCTCGCCGTGGCCAGCACCCGACCCATTAGATCAACGCTGCCGGTGCTAGCCATGCCGGGTCGTGACCGGTGAGACCGAGCAGGCGGTCGAGCGGCGGGCCGCCGGCCGGCACGATGACTAGCGGCCCGAAGCGCCCGTCGCTGCCCTGCGGGTCGCGGGCGACCGCCGACTGCACGAGACCAAGGGCGGTGTCGTGCAGGTGTTCAGCAAAGTCGGCGACGAAGGCGAACTCAGACAGGTGGTGCACTGTCCGCACCACGGCGAGTTGCACGACCGGCCGCATCTGTCACCCGCCGACGGGCGTAACGTCGTCCAACTGTCGAGGGGGGGCACGATGCTGAAGAAGATCGCAGAGTTCCTGACGCTGCGCTGGCTCTGGCTTCGCAGGTCTTCAGTTGCAACGGCGCGACCGTCGTGCAGGACGTCGTTGCGGCCTTCTAGGGCAAGACCTTGCCCGGTGCGCTCGCCGTCGGTGCAGGCACGGCCGAGGCACCCACCCGCCAGCGGACCGGGCCGGGCCTGGCAGCAGCTCGGCCGACAGCACGACGGAGGCGTTGGGCCGCTAGCGGCGGTCCCCGAGCGACGTCACGTAGAAGAAGTTGTGCGGCGAGGCCAGGGTCTAGCCGGCCTCGTGCAGGGCGGTGAACACCTGCCTCGCCCACGACGTAAGCCGAGCCGCCCGAGAACTGGCGCGAGGAAGTCGGCGGTGGCCAGTGACGACGTCTAGATGGCCCGCTCGGGAACTGGCAGACCGGCTCGGTCCAGGGCGGCCAGCGAGGTCGCGGGGGTGAGCGTCGAGTTGTTGGTGAGCACCAGGAAGCGCCGTTCGCGCTCGATCAGCCGCGCCAGGGAACGGACGTGCCGGGCAGCGCCCTGCCCTCGTGCCAGAGCACGCCGTCCATGTCGGTCAGCCAGCACTCCCGTCGGCCGTGCGGCGGGGCCACGGGCTCGTCGGGTGCGCCAGGGGAGGGGTCACCGCAACACTGTGCCCAGCCGAAGCGGGCCGAGACACCTCCCGGCCGGATCAGTCCTGGGTATCGAGCAGCGCGCGCACCTCATCCGGTCCGGTCGCGGCCAGCGCGCGGGCCGCGACCGGACCGGCCGCAGCTGCCTCGAGACCGCGGACGGCCTGCTTGACGGCCGGGACGGCCCGTGGCCCGACACTGAGCTCCCGCACGCCAAGCCCGACGAGCAGCGCCGCCGCCTGCGGGTCGGCCGCGAGCTCTCCGCACACCGCGACCGTTGCGGGACCGGCTCCGGCGCAGACCTCCGCCACGAGCCGCAGGACCCCTGGGTCGTAGGGGTCGCCCAGGGAGTGGACGGCCGGGTTGCCGCGCTCGGCGGCCATCGCGTACTGGGTCAGATCGTTGGTGCCGATGCTCAAGAAGTCGACGTAAGGCGCGAACGCAGCGGTCTTGAGCGCGGCAGCCGGCACCTCGACCATCATGCCCACCTGAAGCCCGGCCGGGCGGCCGCACCCCTCGCCGTCGACCGCCGCCTCGAGCGCCCGGCGGGCGGCGAGCAGCTCCGCGACCGTGCTGACCATGGGGAACATGAGGCTGACCGGTGTGTCGTGCGCGACGCGTACGACGGCCCGCAGCTGTTCGGCCAGCAGTTCCGGCCGGGCCAGCGACAGGCGCAGGCCGCGCAGGCCGAGGAACGGGTTGGCCTCCTGCGGCACCGGCAAGTACGGCAACGGCTTGTCCCCGCCGACGTCCAGCGTGCGCAGGGTCAGCCGCCGACCTCCGAGCTCGCGCGCCAGCTCCCGGTAGACCGCCTCCTGCTCGGCGACTTTCGGCGCGTCCGGCCGGCCGAGGAACAGGAACTCGGTGCGGACCAGGCCGGCGAGGTCGGCGCCCTGCTCCGCGGCGAGCCGGGCGTCCCCGGTCGACCCGAGGTTCGCGCCGACAAGGACCCGCACACCGTCCCGGGTTAGCGCCGCCCCGCCGGACAGCGCGGCTGCCACCCGGGCCGCGGCCGCCTGCTGCGCGGCCTTGCCCCGCAGCCGGCCCAGCGCGCTGTCGTCCGGGTCGAGCACCAGCTCCCCGGTGGCGCCGTCCAGCGCGACCAGCGTCCCGTCCGCAGCGCCGAGGATGGCTTCGGCGGCGCCCACGACCGCCGGGATCCCCCGTGCCCGCACCAGGATCGTGCTGTGCGCGGTCGGGCTGCCCTGCGCGAGGACCACGCCGGCGACGCGGGTCGGGTCGAGCGCCACCGCCTCGGCCGGGGTCAGGTCGCGGGCCACCAACACGCCGTCCACCTCAGACAGGTCCGCCGCGCCGACCCCGAGCAGGACCCGGAGGACCTGCTCACCGACCGCAGTCACGTCCGCAGCCCGCGCCTGCAGGTAGGGGTTGGGCATCGCGCCGAACGCCGCCTCCACGCGCTGCACCGCCGCCGCCCACGCTGTGGCCGCCGGCGCACCGTCGTCGACCCGACGGTGCGCGTCGTCGAGGAGGTCGGCGTCGTCGAGCAGCAGCAGGTGCGCGTCGAACAGCGCGGCCTCCTGCTCGCCCACCGAATCCACCGCTGCGGCGCGCGTACAGCGCACCTCCTGCCGGCAGCTCTCGCGGGCAGCCGTCAGAGCGGCCCACTCGTGCGCGGCGTCGCCACCCGGCGCGATCGGCAGCGCGGGCAGCGGGCCGGCGAGCAGCCGGGCCGGGCCGACAGCGATACCCGGGGACGCGCCTGTCGCCCCGTGCGCTGTCCCGGCACAGCCGGCCCCGGATAGGCCCGAACCATCGACCGGTGGCGCTGTCGCCGGAGCTTCGACCCGGTCGAAGGCCGCCTGCGGCGTCACGAGCCCGGCGCCCCCGGACGGGCCAGGAAGCTCGGCCGGCGGCTCATCGAAGCTGCGGGCCGCCAGCGAGACGAGTAAGGCCAGCGCCTCGGCTGCTCCCGGTCCCTGCGCCCGCAGCTCGACCCGGTGCCCCTCGAGGGCGCCGAGGGTGGCGACCCGGGACAGGCTGCCGGCGGGCACCCAGGCCGAGCCGGTGCTGGCGTTGCGCAGCTCGACCGCGGCGCCGGTCGCCGCGGCCTCCTGCACCAGTCGGGCTGCCGGCCGCGCGTGCAGCCCGTGCACGTTCCGGACCAGGAACGACGCCGACTCCCCACCAGGCGCGCCCTGGTCCGGCGCTTCCTGCTGCGGTTCCGCCCCGTCTATATGGGACTGCTTGCCGGCAAGCGCCCCGGTGGCCTCGGCGGCCACCTGCTCGCGGGGCGCGCCACCGGCTGCCGCCACCGCCGCCACGACGAGCCCCTCGACCAGGGGGGCGGGGCATAGGAGGATCCGCTCCCGCGGGTCGTCGTCCAGCATCTCCAACGCCAGCTCGGCGGACAGCACCGCGCTGCCGAGGTCCATCAGCACGACCGCGCCGTCGCCCCGGTCGGCGGCCTCGAGCGCGGCCAGGATCGCCACAGCGTCCGTGCCGAAACTGCCGTCCAGTCCGGCCGCGACCTCGATCGCGACGTCCGCGCCCTGCAGCATCTGCCGGGACAGGTCCACGGCCGCCTCGGCCAGCGCGCGGCTGTGCGAGACGACCACCAGCCCGACGCGGCTCAGCGCGCTCAGCTCCCGCCGGGCAGTGCAGCCTGCGCGGCCTCAATCAGCATCGCGGTGGAGGTAGCTCCGGGGTCCTGGTGCCCCGCGCTGCGCTCACCCAGGTAGCTGGCCCGGCCCTTGCGGGCCACCAGCGGGATCGTGGCGTCCCGCCCTTTGCTCCCGGCGGCGGAGGCCGCCGCGAGCGCCTCGCCCAACGCGGCACCCCCGGACAGCGCGGCGTCGAGCGCATCGCAGGCCGGCATCAGCGCGTCGAGCATCGTCTTGTCGCCGGGCTCGGCCTTGCCGCGGGCCACCACCCCGTCCAGCCCGGCGCGCAGGGCTCCGGCGAATCCGGCGGCGTCGAGCTCCCGAGTCCCGGCAGCGCCGGCCATCCGCAGGAACAGCTTGCCGTAGAGGGGACCGCTCGCGCCGCCGACCTTGCTCACCAGCGTCATTCCGACCTGCTTGAGCAGGGCCGCCGGGTCGGCGGGCGGGGTCGCGTCGAGGGCAGCGATGACGGCGCTCATGCCGCGGTCCAGGTTTGACCCGTGGTCGGCGTCCCCGATCGCCGCGTCGAGGGTGGTGAGGGCGTCGCGCTCCTGCGCCACGCGCCGGGCGAATTCGCGGACCCACGCGCCGAGAGCGGCTACGTCCACCGCGGCGGCCATGGTCAGGCGCCCCAGCGCAGGCCCGGGGTCCGCACCGGCGCGTCCCAGAGCCGCAGCAGCTCGTCATCCATCCGAAGCAGGGTCACGGAGCAGCCAGCCATGTCGAGGCTGGTCATGTAGGGCCCGACGAGCGAGCGGACGACGGTGACGCGGGCCTGTTCGAGCACCGCACGGACTTCGGCGTACATCAGGTAGAGCTCGATCAGCGGGGTCGCGCCGAGTCCGTTGACGAAGGCGAGCACGCCGTCGCCGCCGGTGAAGTCCAGGTCTGCCAGAACCGGCTCGAGCAGCATCTCGGCGACCTCGCGTGCCGGCGCGAGCGGAACCCGCCGGCGGCCCGGTTCGCCGTGGATGCCGACCCCGATCTCCATCTCGCCGACCGGCAGGTCGAAGGTCGGGGCCCCCGCGGTCGGCACGGTGCAGGAGGTGAGCGCCATCCCCATGCTGCGGCCCTGTCCGCTGACCTTGCGCGCGAGCTCGGCGACCTCGGCCAGAGCCCGCCCCTGCTCGGCGGCCGCCCCGACCACCTTCTCTAGCAGCACCGTAAGACCGACGCCCCGCCGGCCGGCGGTGTAGAGGCTGTCCTGGACGGCGACGTCGTCCTCCAGCACGACGGCCACCACCCCGGTCCCGCTGTCGGCGGCGACCATCTCCGCCGCCATCTCGAAGTTCAGGACGTCACCCGTGTAGTTCTTCACGATGTGCAGGACGCCGGCTCCGCCGTCGACGCCCTGAGTGGCGGCGACGATCTGGTCCGGGACCGGGGAGGTGAAGACCTCGCCGGCGCAGGCGGCGTCGAGCATTCCCGGCCCGACGAAACCACCGTGCATCGGCTCGTGCCCCGAGCCGCCGCCGGACACCAGCCCAACCTTGCCCTGCACCGGTGCGTCGCCGCGGAAGACGATGCGGTTCTCGGTGTCCACCCGCAGCTCCGGGTGCGCGGCGGCCATGCCGTTCAGGGCCTGCAGGACGACGTCCGCGGGGTCGTTGATGAGCTTCTGCATGCCGGCTCCCTCGTCGAGTGGGCCCGTCGCGGACCATGATGGACGGCGGGCGGCCCGACGGAGTCTAGGATCTGCAGGCGGCCCCCACAAGGAGCGGTTCCGGACGAGCGGGCTCGTCGACAGTCCGGGGCGAGGACCGGCGGGAGGCTGCGGACGTGCGCGTCGGCATCGGGCTGGCGGCGGTGGCCCGGCCCGCCTACATCAACGCCGGCCGCGACCGGGACCTCGGGTCCGATCGCGACGTGCCCGAGCTCGAGCAGCGCACCTGGGCCGTCCTCGACGCCGCGACGCAGGCCGGTGTCCGCTACGTCGACGTGGCCCGGTCCTATGGCCGGGCGGAGGAATTCCTCGCCTCCTGGCTGCGCGCGCGACCCGGGGTCGAGATCGAGATCGGGTCGAAATGGGGCTACCGCTACGTCGGGGGCTGGCAGCTGAACGCCCCCACGCACGAGGTGAAGGACCACTCGCTCGACGCCTTCGCCGAGCAGTGGGACCAGACCCGCGCGCTGCTCGGGGACCGGCTGGCCGTCTACCACGTGCACAGCGCAACCCTCGAGACCGGTGTGCTCGAGGACGCCCCGCTGCACCGGGCCCTCGCCGGTCTGCGGGACCAGGGCCTGGCCGTGGGGGTGTCGGTGTCCGGCCCCGACTCGCCCGAGGTCGTACGCCGGGCACTGGAGGTCGAGGTGGACGGCGTGCCGTTGTTCACTTCCTTTCAGGCGACCTGGAACGTGCTGGAGACCTCGGCCGGCCCGGCGCTTTCCGAGGCCGCTGCGGCCGGCGCACGGGTCATCGTCAAGGAGCCGATGGCCAACGGCCAGCTCGCGCCGGGCAGTACCGATCCCGCCCCCGCCGCGCGCCGGCTGCGGCAGGCCGCCGCGGACCTGGATGTGGGCAGCGACGCGCTGGTTCTCGCCCTCGCCCTGGTGGAGCCGTGGGCCGGCTGCGTGCTGTCCGGCGCCGTCACCCCGGAACAGGTGGCGAGCAACCTGGCGGCGACGACGGTCGAGGTGCCTTCCGGCGTCCGGACGGAGCTGCTGGCGCTGGCGGAAGACCCGCGCGACTACTGGGCGGCCCGGTCCCGCCGCCCCTGGACCTGAACACGTCGCACCGCCCCTGGACCTGGACACGTCCCGGCGCGGAGCGAGCTCGGTGCCGCGCTGGTTGAGGACCGCCGGGTGGGTTGGGCCGTGGAGGCGGAGGAGCTGGAGATGGGCTGCGCCGGGATCGCCGCGCCGATCCGATCGCCGGTGGCCTGACCGTCGCGGGGGTCGGCGGCAGCGGGCCGCTGGAACCGCGAACCACGCCCGGCGATGCTCGCTCTCGTGCAGGATGCAGCAGCGGCCATTAGCCGCGAGTTCGCACTCTGCTGACCCGGCCCTCAGCAACGACCGGAAGGGGTCGCTTGTAGCGGTACGTGGCGGCCGTCGACCGGGGCACGACGTCGACCCGGTGCATCCTGTTCGACCAGTTGCTCAGCACCGTCGGCTACGAGCTCGGCAGCGAGCCAGCCCACTGCGCGCTCGAGGGGTCCATCGCCATCACCGGCTCGCGTGCAGTGGTTTCACGATGGCCTCGGGCTGATCCGCAGAGCACCGGAGCTGAGACCCTGGCGCCCAGCGTCGACGACAACGGCGGGTGCTACATCGTGCCCGCGTTCGCCGGCCTGTTCGCCCCACATTGGCGCAGCGAGGCCCGTGGCGTGATCGTGGGGCTCACGTCGTACGTCAACAAGGGGCACCTGGCGCGGGCCGTGCTCGAGGCCGTGGCTTGGCAGACCCGGGAGGTCGTCGACGCGATGGACGCAGACCCCGGGCTCGCCCTGTCGATGCTGCGGGTCGACGGCGGGATGGTCGCCGACCAATTGCTGATGCAGACTCTCGCCGACGTGCTCGACGCGCCGGTTGCGCGGCCGATGGTGCGCGAGACGGTCTCCCGTGGCGCTGCCTATGCGGCGAGACTGGCGGTCGGGTACTGGCCCGACCTCGAGGGCTTGCGGCGCGATTGGCACCGGACGGAGCAGTGGGTACCGGCGATGGACCCGGAGCGGGCAAGCAGGAGTACGAGAACTGGTCGCGGGCGGTGGCCCGCACGTTCGACTGGGTCCGGCTGGGTTCCGCCGACGACGGCTGACCCGGCTCCGGAGCCGGCTGGCTAGCCGACCGGTACTACCGGCACGACCGGCACCACGTCGGTCGCCGCGAGCCGGGCGGCGTCGGCGACGGCGTCGTCGGGCTGCTGCTGCGAGTCGCGCTCGGCGGCGACGCGCTCGGTGTAGAGCCGAACCTCCCGCTCCACCTGGGCCTCGTCCCAGCCGAGCACGCCGCCCATAAGCCGGGCGGACGACTCCGCCGCGACCACGCCCCGGTCCCACGTCTCGATCGACAGGCGGGTCCGCCGCGCGAGCACGTCGTCGAGGTGCCGGGCGCCCTCGTGCGAGGCGGCGTACACGACCTCGACCTGCAGGTAGTCGTCGCTGCCCTCCACCGGCCGGCCCAGGCTCGGGTCCTTGTCCACCAGCTCGAGCAGGTCGTAGATCAGCATGCCCTGGCGGTGCAGCAGGTGCTCGATCCGGGCGACGTGCAGCCCGGACCGCGCCGCGAGCAGGTGCCGCTGGTTCCACAGCGCGTGGTAGCCCTCCGCCCCGACCAGGGGCACGTCGTCCGTAATCGACTCGGGGACCCGGCCGTCGAGGGCCCGGCTCGCCTCGTCCACGGCGTCCTTGGCCATCACCCGGTACGTCGTGTACTTGCCGCCGGCGACGACCACCAGCCCCGGCGCGGGGTGCGCGACGATGTGCTCGCGGGAGAGCTTGCTGGTCGCGTCGGACTCACCGGACAGCAGCGGCCGCAGCCCGGCGTACACGCCCTCGACGTCGGCGTGCGTCAGGGGCGTGCGGAGCACGGCGTTGACGTGGTCGAGGATGTAGTCGATGTCCTTGGCGCTGGCAGCCGGGTGCGCCTTATCGTAGGTCCAGGCGCTGTCGGTCGTGCCGACGATCCAGTGCCGGCCCCAGGGGATGACGAACAGCACGCTCTTCTCGGTGCGCAGGATGATCCCTGTGCTGGACGGGATCCGGTCCCGTGGCACTACCAGGTGCACGCCCTTGCTCGCGGTGACGTGGATCTGCCCGCGGCCGCCGACCATCTCCTGGGTGTCGTCGGTCCAGACCCCGGTGGCGTTGATGACCTGCTTGGCCTGCACGTCGAACTCGTGGCCGCTCTCGAGGTCGCGCACCCTGGCCCCGGTCACCCGCTCGCCTTGGCGGAGCAGCCGCACCACCTCGGTGCGGTTGGCGCAGATCGCGCCGTATGCCGCGGCGGTGCGGGCGATCATCATGACGTGCCGGGCGTCGTCGACCTGGCCGTCGTAGTACTTGACTGCACCGGTGAGCGCGCCGGGCTTGAGGCACGGCGCCTCGCGCAGCGCCTTACGTCGGGTCAGGTGCCGGTGCGCGGGCATGCCCGCGATCCGCCCGGCCCCGACCATGCCCATGACGTCGTAGAGCGCGATGCCGGCGCCGACGTAGGGCCGCTCCCACCCGCGGTGCTGCAGCGGGTAGAGGAAGGAGACCGGACGGACCAGGTGCGGGGCAAGGCGCTGCAGGTGCAGCCCGCGCTCCTTGAGCGCCTCCTTCACCAGCGCGAAGTCGAGCATCTCCAGGTAGCGCAGTCCGCCGTGCAGCAGCTTGCTCGATCGGCTCGACGTGCCGCTGGCCCAGTCACGCGCCTCCACCATCCCGACGCGCAGGCCACGGGTCACGGCGTCGAGGGCACACCCGGTACCCACGACGCCGCCACCCACGACGAGAACGTCCAGCTCCCCGGCCTCCAGGTCGAGCAGGGCCTGGGTACGCGCTTCGGGGGACAGGGCGCTGCTGCGCGCCGAGGCATTGATCACTGCACATCCACCCAATCGAGAGTGCGGTCCACAGCCTTCTTCCAGCCGGCGTACCCCTCAGCGCGCTTCTCCTCGCTCCAGGTGGGGCTCCAACGCTGGTCCTCGTTCCAGTTCTCCCGCAGCTCGTCGGTGTTCTTCCAGAACCCGACGGCCAGACCGGCGGCGTAGGCCGCGCCCAGCGCGGTCGTCTCGGCGACCACCGGCTTGCTGACCGGCACAC